>ENA-UEOJ01000980-UEOJ01000980.1-human-gut-metagenome-genome-assembly--contig:-NODE-980-length-21627-cov-3.968910_pt1 | contig 21627 bp, 17 predicted proteins | sample MGYA00242885_ERZ507886 | MGnify/ENA primary metagenome ERZ507886 (study PRJEB26167, sample SAMN06115505) | human gut metagenome | host: Homo sapiens | place: China:Anhui | collected 2015-08-07 | study... | reverse complement strand
GACGGTGCCTCGGTATTCGGCTCCAACAACAAGTGGGCCACCTTCCCCTCGGCCTCCGTTGCATGGCGTCTGAGCGAAGAAAGCTTCATCAAGGACCTCGGAATCTTCACCGACCTCAAGCTCCGCGCAGGCTGGGGCCAGAGCGGTAACTCCCAGGGCTTCGACATCTACTCGGCCAAATTCTTCTACGATACCACCGGCGGCCGTTTCGACTACGTCGATCCCGACACCGGCACAAGCACCTCATATAAGAATGTTACCGCCGCCCGCAACGTGAACGACAACCTCAAGTGGGAGACCACCACGATGCTCAACCTCGGCCTCGACTTCGCGTTCCTCAACGGCCGCATCAACGGTACCATCGAATGGTACAATAAGACCACCAAGGACATGATCTGGGGCTACCCCGTATCGATGGCCAAATATCCCGTATCGACCCTCGTGGCCAACGTCGGCAAAATGCGCAACCGCGGTATCGAACTTACCATCAACGCAGTGCCCATCCAGACCAGGGACTGGAACTGGTCGACCTCGCTCAACTTCTCCCACAACAAGAATGAGGTAGTGAGCGTATCGAACGACGAGTTCAACGCCGGCATCCTCAACCAGGCCAACCTCGACTTCCCCGGCCTCTCCGCCGGCTGCGACATCCAGCGCATCGTAGAGGGCAAGCCAATCGGCTCCTTCTACATGTGGGAATGGGCCGGATACGACGACCGCGGTATCTCCGTGTTCAAGGACTACGACGCCGACGGCAATCCCGTGCTCAACGAAGACGGCACCCAGGCCACTACATCCAACCCCGGTCAGGAAGACCGCATGTATGTGGGCAACGCGCAGCCCAAGCTCACCATGGGATGGAACAACACCGTAACCTGGAAGAATTGGGACCTCAACATCTTCTTCACCGGCGTATTCGGCCAGAAGATCTTCAACGAGAACCGCGCCTACTACTCCTATATCGGCGCCATCGAGCAGGGTAAGAACTGTATCGCCTCCATCCTCGACGAGCAGCTCCCCACCGACGGTCTCGCACAGTATCCCTCCGACCGCTACCTTGAGAACGGCTCCTACTTCAAGCTCTCGACCCTGACCCTCGGATATACCTTCCGCAACTGCTTCAACGGCTGGCTCAAGGATCTCCGCCTCTACGTGTCGGGCAACAACATCTTCACCATCACCGGCTACAAGGGCCGCGACCCCGAAATCAACCTCGGCGGTCTCACCCCGGGTCTCGACTCGCGTAAGGATCACTTCCCCCGCGCCCGCCAGATTCTCGTAGGCGTCAACGTGAATTTCTGATAAGTAGTGTATTTCTCCAAACCTTAAATACAATCCGAACAGAATTATGAAATTATATATCAAAGGTCTGATGTTGCTGGGTGTGCTGGCCGGCTCGGCCTGCACCGACCTCGACGTCGACCTCGACAATAAATACCCCCAGCTCCCCGACAACCCCATCATCGTAGAGGGTGAGTTCAACGCCGTATACCGCAACCTCCACGGCTGGTTCGGCCGCGACATCGACGAGGGCGTAATGATGCAGGGCGACGACATGATGGCCATCTGCTATACCGCCGGCAACTACTACGACGACGGCCGAGCCATCAACGGCTCAATCCACTGCCTCACTCTCGACAACTGGAACACCTGGATGCTCAACGACATCATGAGCGCATGCAATGAGTCGTCCAAGCGTATCGCCGCTTATGGCGGTCCGGAATTCAATGATCCCATCGTGGCTCCCGTGCGCGCAATCCGCGCCTACTACCACTTCTGGGGCATGGAAGTGTTCGGCGACATACCTATCTACGACCATGTGTTCACCGAAGCCGATGTAGTTGAGCGTCAGCCTCGCGCCAAGGTGGCTGAGTTTATCGCTAACGAACTCGAGGAGATTCTCGCACAGACCAAAGAAAACGGCGACCCCGCTCTCAGCAAGAAAAACGACATCTCCACCTACGGTAAGCCTAACTACTGGATGGCCTGCGCCCTCCTTGCCAAGGTTTATCTCAACTGGGGTGTCTACACCAACCCCATCACCGAGGTTACAGCCGATACCCCCAACCCCAAACTCGACCGCTGCGTGGAGCTTTGCGACGAACTGATTACCTGCGGACTCTTCGACGTCGGAACAGGCTACCGCAAGAAGTTCTTCCCCGACAACGGCCCCGCCGTTGTTAAGGACTTCATCTACGCCTACAACGTTGACCACGGCAACTTCCAGGACGGCACCAAGACCTGGATGCGCTGGAGCTACTACAAACTCAAAGGCCAGATTAAGCCGCAGATTTATGGCTGGGACATTTCCCAGTCGACTGCCGGAACCCATGTTCTTACCCCTCAGGCCGCAGCGAAATTCAATCTCCCCGGCGACGAACGCAACCAGATGATTCTCCAGGGTCCGGTATTCGCATGGGACAACAATTTCAACATCACCACCACCCCGGTAAACTACTATGCCGATGATTCCTGCACTGATGAGGTGATGATAGGTCAGCTCGAATTTGTACCTGACTTCGAGCTCGAGGATCCTTCGATTAACTCTGTGGGAAGTGAATCTGCTCCTGCCGCCAATCGTGTGAATATCCGTAAAGGCACAGCACTCCTAAACAGCCGCAAGGGCGCGCGCTGCTTCAAATATCCGGCCCGCCAGCAGGACTACGACCTTTACAACCGTCAGCAGGAAAACGACTATGCCATTTTCCGCCTTGCCGATATCGTGCTGATGAAGGCTGAATGCCTCCTGCGTGGCGCACGCCCCACTCTGGGCGACACCCCCGCATCGCTGATGAACATCGTACGCCACTGCTCGGGAGCTCCCGACGTAACCGGCACCCCCACCATTCAGGACCTGATGGACGAACGTCTGCGTGAACTCATCATGGAGCCCTGGCGCCGCAACGACCTTATCCGCAACGGAATGTTTGAGGACGACTGGGCCTGGAAAAATGGCTGGTATGAAAACGGCGTATGGCATGAGCGCCTCTCGCCCTGCGGCACTCCGGCCCGCGACAAGCGCCACCGCCTCTTCCCCATCCACCGCGGTATCCTCGAAGCCAACACCAACTGGCAGCAGAACCCCGGCTATCAGGGCATCTGATTTGCCAAGACGCTGAACCTATAACACGGGCCGCTCGTCGGTCTAACCCGCCTGAAGGGCGGCCCGTTCAAAATGTGCCCCGCAAAAATGCGGACCCTTAAAATGTAGGGATGCACCCCGGTGCATCCGTCATCCCGACAGGCGTTGGTCTCTTAGATTCGGATGCATCAGGGTGCATCCCTACAATAAGAGTAAACTCTCCGGGAAACATCCCTCTCCTTAAAAACTCAGACAACATTTTTTCTAACATTTCTTTTTTAACCTTAATTTTTACCCTTATGTTGAAAAATTACTTCAAGAGCGGTATGATGCTCCTTGCAGCTTCTGCAATCGCAGCTTCCGCTTCTGCAGGCGACTTCGTTGATGTCAGCCGCAAGTACATGAAAGACCTCAGCTGGTATACCAGCGGATGGCAGGGCTATGTAGGCAACGTTGCCGAAGGCGTAGGCGAAGTATGGGGCGGTGCTTTCGACTGCTACCAGTACATCGACGAACTCCCCGCCGGTCAGTACACCCTCTCTGTCGACGCTTTCTATCGCTGCGCCAACAACGACTATGCCAAAGCCAACATGCCCGGCAAGGCCGACCTCAACACCTGCTTCATCTATGCCGGTGATGCCACGAAGACCGTTAAGGCTCTCTTCGACGGCCGCGAGACCGCTCCCAACGGAATGGGCGAAGCTGCTACTGCCTTCGCTAACGGCGAGTACACGAATGAGCTTACATTCAACCACCCGGGTGGTACACTCCGCATCGGTATCAAAAACACCGGCTGCTACTTCGACGAATGGGCATGCTTCGACAACTTCGAACTCGTTGGTCCCGACAACGTCAACTACACCGATAAAATCGTCAACAACGACTTCTCGGATGGCGCTATCATCAACAACAACAACGAGTTCAACGCCCGCGGCGTATGGGCTTCTCCCAAAAACAAATGTCCCGACGTGCAGAAAGATGGCACAGCAGGCGGCAACTGGCGTAAGTGCGGCGGTTCGCCCTACATGTACGGTCAGAAGGTCACTCTTCCCGCCGGTAAATACCGCTGGGGTATGAAGACTTTCCACCGCTACGGAGCTGTCGAGGCTGAGGACGGTACATATCAGAACCATAAAACTGGTGTCGTATCCGAACCCTACGGAGACGTTCCCCGCAAGGGCAGCGACTGGTTCAAGGCTGGTGACTATGACACCTACAACCTCAACGAAGAGGCTGAAATGGACTATGCACATGCTTATCTTATGGTTGTAAACGGTGAAACTTTCCCCGCCAACACCTATATGGTAGGTGAGGACGGCGACCTCTGGGCAACCAGCGATGCAGCCTGCGGTATCAAACCCGCCAACGGCGACGTTCGTGTCCGCATCAAGGACGCATGGGAAATCTGCAACGGCAACTACAAGGAAATGCCCAAGAACTGCCCCTCCTTCTGCTACAAAGATACCGAACCTCAGAACGACGGTAACTTCGAAGTGAAGAACACCAACTACTGGTGGCACGACTCGGGTCACGAACGTGAATCCGGCGCAGCTTTCGTAAACGAAGGCGACAAATACTTCCAGTATGCTGAGTTCGAGCTCCAGGCTCCCACCACCCTCTGGCTCGGCATGGGCAAACAGAAGAACACCAGCGACGGCTACTGGCAGCCCTGGTGCGACTCGCGCCTCATGCAATGGGAGGAAAACGCAGCCGCAGTTGAAGGCGTAGGCGTTGACGTTCTCGAAGCCGAAGGCCCCGCTGAATACTACAACATGCAGGGCGTACGCGTTGCAGAGCCCACCACCGGCCTCTACATCGTTAAGCAGGGCAACAAAGTCTCCAAGCAGCTCATCCGTAAATAAGCCGCTTCCCGACATGCTCCTTTTATAGGACATCAATCTAATTTGCCTATATAAACACCGCAGGCCTTCGCCCTCCCGGGCGAGGGCCTGCCATTTTATAATTGCCAGATTGATAAAAGCCAAAAGAGTCTCTAAGGTCCTTAAAGTCTTTAAGGTCTCTAAGGTCCTTAAGGGCTTTAAGGGCTCTAAGGTCCTGAGTGGCGTCATAGGGGCCCTCAGGGCCGCATTAAGACTCATTAAGGCGCGCGATTTTGCCGTTTGCGAAATTGTAGCTAAATTTGCCGTTGATGGAATACCGCAACACACAGCGTAGGTTGCGAAGCATTGCCCGCAGAATCGGCGGACGGATTGCCTTGCGTGGCGAGGCTTTCCGCCGGGTAGTCGCGGCCTTTCTGGCCGTGGCCATGCTTGCATCGTCGATGCCGACAGGGGCTTACGCGCAGGCTCCCCAGCAAGGACGCCGCATTAGTTCGGCCCACAAGGGAACTCCTGTGCGCCGCACGGTGCAGGCCGCTAAAGCCCCGGAGGCCGATACACAACTCCCCGACAGCATCGGGCTGAGCGCTCCCGCCACGGGCGACGTGGAGGTGGTGCAGGAGAGTTTCACTACCGACGGCAACGGCGTGGACATCACCGCACGCGACACCATCCCCGTGGAGGTTGACCACCAGGCTGTGGAGCGCCAGATCCACTGGGCCGACAGCGTGAACGCCGCAGCCGACTCGCTCGGACTCACACCGGGCGAGGCTATGGCCAACGACTCGATAGCCGCACTGCTGGCCAAGGCCGACAAACCCAGGGAAGACGAATGGGTGCCCCGCGAGGTGGAATTCAACCCGGACCCTACGAAAGCCGTATGGATGTCGGCGCTCTTCCCCGGTCTGGGGCAGGTGTACAACCGCCGATACTGGAAACTGCCGATAATAGTGGGAGGCTACCTCGGGCTGGCCTACGCCACCAACTGGAACAACTCGATGCTGCGCGACTACACGGTGGCCTACGCCGACCTGCTCGACAACGACCCCAACACGCGCAGCTACATGAATATGTTCTCGCCAAACGTAAAGGAGGAGAATCTCGACAAGGGATGGCTGCGGAACGTGCTCCAGTCGCGTAAGAATTATTTCCGCCGCAACCGCGACCTCTGCATCATCTGCATGGTAGGGGTCTACCTGCTCGCCATGGTGGACGCCTACGTAGACGCCTCGCTATCGCATTTCGACATCTCACCGGATCTGTCGATGGACGTCGCGCCGGCCGTGATGCGCGACGGACGTCAGCGCTATCCCTCCGTAGGGCTCGTGTGGGCCCTTAATTTCTGAACACAGTGCACAACGAATGAAAACGCTCCGACACATAGCTCTTTCAGCCGCCCTCTGCGCCGCCGCTCTCTGCGCGCAGGCACGGCCCTCGATACTCACGCTGGCCGACGCTGCCGCTGACTCTACGGTGGTGTTTCCCGAAAGTGTGGAGACCGACGTGAACCGCATGATGCAGAACTGGTATCTGCAGAACTACACCGCTCTCGACAAGGAGGTGGACAACCGTCCGGACGTGGCTACCACCGACGCCGAACTGATCGAGCGCCTGCAGGCCATCCCCACCACCATCGAAATGCCATTCAACTCGGTGGTGCGCCAATACATCGACATGTATACCGGACGCAAGCGCTCGCTGGTGGAGAGCATGCTCGGCATGAGCCTCTACTATATGCCTATCTTCGAGCAGGCCATCGAGAAGGAGGGGATTCCAATCGAGCTGAAATATCTGCCCGTAATCGAGTCGGCGATGAACCCCGACGCCGTATCGCGCGCGGGAGCCGTGGGCCTCTGGCAGATCATGCTCCCGACGGCCCGCGGGCTTGGGCTGGAAATCAATACACTTGTTGACGAGCGCCGCGACCCGGTGCGTTCGTCGGAAGCTGCCGCGCGCTACCTGCGCGAACTCTACGACATATATAAAGACTGGTCGCTGGCCATCGCCGCCTACAACTGCGGCCCGGGCAACGTGAACAAGGCCCTGCGCCGTGCCGGCGACGACGCCCGAAAGGACTTCTGGGCCATCTACCCCTACCTGCCGCGGGAGACGCGCGGCTACGTGCCATGCTTCATCGCAGCCACTTACGTGATGAACTACTACAACAAGCACAACATTTCGCCCGCACTGGCAAAGAAGCCGATTGTAACGGACTCAGTCCACGTGAGCCGTCGCGTACACTTCCAGCAGATTGCCGACATACTGAAACTCCCGGTGGAGCAGCTTCAGGTGCTCAATCCGCAATACCGCAAGCAAGAGATTCCAGGCACGCCCGAGCGCCCCTGGCCGCTTGTGCTTCCGGCCAACCAGACCTACGCCTACATAATGAGTGAGGACGCCATAGCGGCTCACAACGCCGACCTTTACGCCCGTCGCGACGTGGTGGAACCTGCAACCGGCATGGAGGCCCGTCCGGCCACCGTCGACGGCCAGGAGGGGGAATGGGTCGTGACAGAGGACGTGAAATGGCACAAAGTGCGCCGCAACGAGACGATGGCTTCCATCGCCAAGCGCTACGGCGTGAGCCTCAAGAGCCTCAAGCGCTGGAACGGCAACATCCGCAAGCCGCGGCGCGGGCAGTCGGTGAAAATCGTAAGCACCAAACGGGTGTTCAAACCCTACGAGAAGCAGCCGACAGATTCCACGACGATACAGCAGAACGTGGAGCCAACCGACAATCTTCTTGTGCGCAACCCCGAGACGTCCCAGACCCCCACGGAGCAACTCACCGCCACCGTGGATGAGGCTACGGCGCTCGACCCCATCGACAACGGCAGCGAAGCCGTGGCCGACGCCGGAATGGACGCCGCCACAACCGCTGAAACCTCCGCCGGAGCCGCATCCGATGCTTCCGGTAAGGTAGGAGGAGCTTTCTCGGCCTCGCACGCCAAGCAGGAAGCCGCCCGACAGGCTGAAGCCGAACGCCTCGCAGCCGAACAGGCAGCCGCCGACAAGGCCGCACAAAAGAAAGCCGCAGCCGACAAAGCCCGGAAAAAGAAGCAACAGCAGCATAAGACCGTAACCGTGCGCAAGGGCGACTCTCTGGCCCGTATAGCCAAAAAGAACGGCACCACAGTGAAGGCCCTTCAGAAGCTCAATCCCAGCGTGAAGTCGGGCAAAATTCAGCCCGGCGACAAAATCCGTGTGAAATAATCCCGGAGCAACCGCTCCCCCCTCCTACCGATGACACAGATTCCCGACAATCTCGAACTCATTCTTCTCAACATATCGGGCCACGACCGCCCGGGCGTAACGGCCGCACTGACCGAAATCCTCGCGCGCCACAACGCCATGATTCTCGACATCGGCCAGGCCGACATTCACCATTCGCTCTCGCTTGGCATTCTCGTGCAGACCACCTCGGACGAAAGCGGCGACATGCTCAAGGACCTGCTTTTCAAAGCCTATGACCTCGGCGTGAAAATCCGCTTCAACCCCATTACCCGTGAGGAATATGAGGCGTGGGTGGGCCGTCAGGGCAAAAACCGATGGATCATCACACTGCTGGGCCGACGGCTCACTGCGCGCCACATAGCCCTGGTGAGTGCCGAAATCGCCCGTCAGGGACTCAACATCGACTCCATACAGCGCCTCACCGGGCGCCAGCCGCTCGACCTGACGGCATATGCCCGCACCAAGGCGTGTATCGAATTCTCCGTGCGCGGCACCCCCGCCGACCGCGACGAAATGCAGAGCCGCTTCGTGCACATTTCGGCCGAAGAGGGCTTCGACATCTCGCTGCAGGAGGACACCATGTACCGCCGCTGCCGCCGACTGATATGCTTCGATATGGACTCCACTCTGATTGAAACAGAAGTAATTGACGAGCTGGCTATCAGGTGGCCGCCATCACCGAGCGCGCCATGCGCGGAGAAATCGACTTCACGGAGAGTTTCCGCGAACGCGTGGCTCTTCTCAAGGGCCTGGATGCAAGCGTGATGCAGGAAATCGCCGAAAGCCTCCCGATTACCGAGGGCGTGGACCGCATGATGACCGTGCTCAAACGTGCGGGCTTCAAGACGGCCATCCTCTCGGGCGGATTCACTTTCTTCGGCGAATACCTCAAGCAGAAATTCGGATTCGACTACGTCTACGCCAACGAGCTCGAAGTGGCCGACGGACGGCTTACGGGCCGCTACGTGGGAGATGTGGTCGACGGCAAGCGCAAAGCCGAACTGCTGCGCCTCATAGCCCAGGTTGAGAACGTGAACATAGCCCAGACAATCGCCGTGGGCGACGGCGCCAACGACCTGCCCATGCTTTCTGCCGCCGGTCTGGGAATCGCCTTCCACGCCAAGCCGAAAGTGAAGCAGACAGCACGCCAGAGCATCTCCACAATCGGCATCGACGGCGTGCTCTACTTTCTGGGATTCAAGGACTCGTACATAAACTGAACCATATACCGCACTCCACCACGATGATCGACAACACCACGTTCGGAACGATGAAGGCTATGTACCACACCTTCGGGTGCAAGCTCAACTTCGCCGAGACCTCGACGGTGGCACGCATGCTCGCCGAAAGGGGGGTGGTGCGCGCCGGCGCGGGCGAATGCCCCGACGTGATTGTGGTGAACACATGCAGCGTTACCGAGGAGGCCGACAAAAAATGCCGCCAGACCATCCGCTCGTTCCACCGTCGCTGGCCGCAGGCCGCCATCGTGGTAACGGGCTGCTACGCCCAGCTCAAACCGGCCGAAGTGGCCGCAATCGAAGGGGTGGAAATAGTAGCCGGCAACGACCGCAAGGGACGCCTTGCCGAATTCATCGAGCAATGGACGGCCGAACACCGCGAGCACGTGGAGGTAGTGCCGACGCAGCAGCTGCGCGGGTTCATCCCCTCGTGTGCGCGCGGCGACCGCACGCGCTGTTTCCTGAAGGTGCAGGACGGCTGCGACTACTGGTGCACCTACTGCACCATCCCAGCCGCTCGCGGACGCTCGCGCAGCGGCACAATCGATTCTCTCGTTGCCCAGGCCGAGCAGGCTGCCCGCGAGGGAGCCCGGGAGATTGTAATCACCGGGGTGAACATAGGCGACTTCGGCCGGCGTACCGCCGACGCCGACGGTGAAATCGCCCCCGCACCCGGCGAGCCACGCCCTACGCTTCTCGACCTTCTGCGCCGTCTCGATGCCGTGGAGGGGATAGACCGCTACCGCATATCTTCGATAGAACCTAATCTGCTAACCGACGAGATAATCGGGTTCTGCGCCACGTCGGCCCGGTTCATGCCCCATTTCCACATCCCCCTTCAGAGCGGCAGCGACGAGGTCCTCCGCCTGATGCACCGCCATTACGATACCTCACTATTCCGCCACAAAATAGAGCGCATACGCGCCCTTATGCCCGACGCGTTCATCGGCGTGGACCTGATATGCGGCGCCCGCGGCGAGACCCGGGAGGAGTTCGAGCGCTCGCGGGAGTTCGTGGAGTCGCTGCCTATTACACGGCTACACATCTTCCCCTATTCCGAGCGACCGGGCACAAAGGCACTGGAAATAGCCCACAGCGTGAGCCGCGAGGAAAAACACCGCCGCGTGGGCGAGATGATGCGCGTGTCGGAGCACAAAATGGAGGCGTTCGCGCGCCGATACACAGGCACGGTACGTCCGGTGCTTCTCGAACACAGTCGCCCGGGAGAACCTATGGGCGGATTCACCGACAATTACCTGAAGGTTTCGGTCGACGCCCCCGAGGGGATGGACAACAGAATAGTGCCCGTAAGGCTGCTCGAAACCATAAAGGACGAAACGGGCGACATAACTTTCAAAGCCACCCTGGAAATATGAAAGACCGTGCGGCCGACATATCGTTCCGACTGCTCACAGGGTTTATGAATGCCCTGGCGAGGCTGCCGCTGTCGGTGCTTTACGTGCTGAGCGACGCCACATTCGCACTGCTGTACTTCATAGTGCGCTACCGCCGCCGCCTTGTAGACCGCAATCTCGCCACGAGCTTTCCTGACAAAAGCAGTCATGAGCTTCACGCCATACGGCGCCGCTTCTACCGCAATTTCGCCGACTACATATTCGAGACAATAAAGCTGCTTCACGTGAGCGACGCCGAAATGCGGCGTCGCATGACATTCAGCGGAGTCGACATCATAGACGGCTACCTGCGGCAGGGGCGCCCGGTAGTATGCTACTTCTCGCATACGGGCAACTGGGAGTGGGCGCCGTCGATTACTCTGTGGTCCGACCTGCGCCCTGGCGTCGACGCTGAATTCTGCCAGATTTACCGCCCCCTGCGGAATCTCCGCATGGACGCGCTGATGCTTCGCCTGCGCTCGCGTTTCGGATCCGTGTCGCTGGCGAAAAACATGGCTTTTCTCGACCTGATGCGATACCGGCGCCGCGGCATGCCCACCGTGACCGGCTTCATGAGCGACCAGAAGCCGAGCCATGGCGACGCCGGCTACATAACCTGTTTCCTCAACCATCCCACGGCAATGATAACCGGCACGGAAACCGTGGCCAGGCGCATGGATGCAGCCGTGGTATACTGGGACATGCAGAAACCCTCGCGCGGCCATTACCATATCGACATCCGTATGATAACCGACTCACCGACGAAGCTGCCGCCCGACGCCATAACCCACCGCTACACCTCGCTGCTTGAGCAGACTATCTGCCGGCAGCCGGCTATATGGCTCTGGACCCACAACCGGTGGAAACACCCGGTCGACGCCGTGCATACGCCCGTAATCACCAAATAACCCACGAAACCATCCGATAGCATTGAAGGCAGCCGTAATCATCCTCAACTGGAACGGAGAGAAACTACTCCGTGAATTCCTACCCTCCGTAGTGGCCAATACCGACCCGGCTCTCGGCCACATAATCGTGGCCGACAACGGCTCTGACGACGGCTCACTGAAGCTGCTGGCCGAGCGGTTTCCATCGGTAGAGGTGCTCGCTTTCCCCGAAAACTATGGATTCGCCGGAGGATATAACCGTGCGGTAGCCGCCGTAGCCGGACGTTTCGAGCTCGCCGTGCTGCTCAACAGCGACGTCGAGACTCCTCCGGGATGGCTCGATGCACTTTCCGGAGCGATGAAAGCCGATCCTAAAATCGGAGCCTGCCAGCCAAAGATACTTGCATACACCGACAAGAAAAAATTTGAATATGCGGGTGCGGCCGGAGGCTTTCTGGACCGCAACGGCTACCCATACTGCCGCGGGCGCCTCTTCTCGGCCGTGGAGACCGACCACGGACAATACGACGACCCGATAAACATATTCTGGGCCACTGGAGCGGCATTGATGGTACGCACCGACCTCTACCTGAAGGTTGGAGGGCTCGACGAGGATTTCTTCGCCCATATGGAGGAGATTGACCTCTGCTGGCGCATCCATCTGGCAGGCTACCGGGTAATGGTGATTCCACAGAGCAGAGTATATCATCTGGGGGGTGGTTCCCTTCCGGCCTCCAATCCGCGGAAAACATATCTGAATTTCCGCAACAACCTGCTTCTGCTCCATAAAAACCTGCCGGCCCACAGTGTGAAGCCCGTGCTTCTGCGGCGACGGCTGCTCGACACTCTGGCATGGCTGAAATTCGCGGCCACATTCGACTGGGCCAACGCCGCAGCCATATGGCGCGCGCATCGCGATTTCGCCCGGATGCGCCGCCGCTACATCTTCCACCCCGACACCGACCTGCTTGAGGCAAATTGTCCGCCGGACCTTCTCATCGACTACTACCTGCGCGGAATCCGCACCTACAGCCGCCTGCGCCACCACCGCTGAACGGAGGGAGCGCGCGCGGGCCTCAGAGCGACTGCGTGAGTGTGTCGATAAACAGCATGGCCGTCACTCCGGCCACAAGCGCATATGTAGCCGGTTTCTGGAATCCATGAGCATGCGTCTCGGGGATCATTTCGTCGGAGATGACATAGAGCATCGCACCGCCTGCCATGCCGAGCAGTCCGGGCAGAAACATTCCCGACAGACCTCCCAACACAAATCCAAGTATCACACCGGCCATCTCCAGCAGAGCGACTACGATAGAAATGCCGCAGGCGCGCAGCCATCCTACACCAATCATCAGAAGAGGCGTCACCACAACCATCCCTTCCGGAATATTCTGCAACGCGATGGAAACGGCGACCGAATACGCGCCCGAGAGATTCGACTCGTCGAAGACAATACCGGTAGCCATCCCCTCGGGAAGCTTGTGGATTGCTATTGCAACCACAAAAAGCAGTACGCGATGAGTCGTGGCATCGGCGCTGTGGCGCTCACTGTCAAGACCCGTAAGGCGATGAAGATGGGGTGTGAGGCGGTCGAGCATCCCGATAATAGCTACCCCGGCAGCCACGCCGACAACAACCTGCCACCAATCGGAGAGACCGCATTGGCCGATTGCCGGAAGCAACAACCCGACGATTGCCGCCGCAAGCATCGTGCCGGCGCAGAAACCCATGAAAATGTCGTTCCACTTGTGCGGAATCCGCTTAACTGCCAGACCGATTACCGAGCCGACCAGCGAAGCGGCCGCCAGTCCGGACGCGCTGAGGAGCACATGCTGCCAGATATTCATGAGTCTCAGGATTTTATCACACCCGCCGGTTGCGGATTAAACGTATGCGCTCCCCTATCCACAGCACCAGCGAAGTGCCAAGCAGAATTATAGCCCAGTCGGAGAGGCGCAGCGGGGTCACGGTAAAGAACCGGCCTCCCAATTCCACGATAAGAATCTGCCCGACCAGAATCACTCCCGCAATGAGCAGGAACTCACCGCAGTGGCTCAGACTCAGACCACTTCTATGCGAAGCGTAGGCGCGTGCGTTAAACATATTCCAGAACTGAAGCATCACGAAAATCGTGAAGGTCAGGCTAAGTTCGTAGGCCGTAAGACCCGAACGGCTACCGAGACGCTCATGCAAAAGCTGTGGAAGCGACGTGATGTCGGCATGTTCGAATGCATACACCAGGTAGAACATTATCCCGAAGAAAATCAATCCGGTGGCTATGATGTTGCGCCACATGGAACGTGTGATTATAAACGCCGTGCGGCTGCGAGGCCTGTCAGCCATCACGCTCGGTGAGGGCGGGAGCGACGCAAGCGCCATGGCCGCGAAAGTATCCATGATGAGATTCACCCAAAGCATCTGGGTGACGGTGAGCGGAGACTCTGTACCCATAAACGCGCCTGCCAGCACAATCAGGCAGGCAGCCAGATTGACCGTCATCTGGAACATAATGAAACGCTGGATATTGCGGTAGAGCGAACGGCCCCACATCACGGCGCGGCCTATCGAGGCAAACGAATTGTCGACTATGGTGATGTCGCTCGCTTCCTTTGCCACAGAAGTACCGTCGCCCATCGACAGGCCGACATGGGCGGCCTTGAGGGCCGGAGCGTCGTTTGTGCCGTCGCCGGTTACGGCAACCACCTGCCCCTTCCGCTGAAGAGCCTCGACAAGGCGCTTCTTGTCCATCGGGCGGGCGCGGGCAATAATTTTCAAGTCCATAACGCGGTCGAGCAGCTCATCGTCAGATAGCGCGCCGAATTCGGGCCCGGTGATTATATTGCGGTCGCCGTCGGAGGGGAGCCAGAGGCCAATCTGACGGCCTATTTCACGGGCAGTGCCCGGAGTATCGCCGGTTACGATTTTCACGGCTATGCCGGCGTCGGTCACCTCGCGGACGGCATCGGGCACATCGGCGCGAACGGGGTCGGAAATAGCAACGAATCCGAGAAATTCAAGTCCGGCAGGCTGTAGCTGACCGTCGACAATCGGGTCGACACCCGGAGCGAGCTCCGCATAGGCAAATCCGAGCGTACGCATGGCCATGGCCTGATATTCTGCCAGACGGGCGTCGACGTTGGCTCGCGTGGCGCCTTCCGGATAACGTGAGCAGAGCCCATAGACGATTTCGGGCGCGCCCTTCACAAAGAGCAGCCGCCGCTCCCCGTCGGCAACCACCGTCGCCATGAATTTGCGCTCGGTGGTGAACGGAAGCTCGTCGACAGGCGTAAACTGCCTGCGCAGACTCTCATAATCTATCCCGTTGGCATCGAGCCAGAGAAGCAGAGCACCTTCGGTGGGATTGCCGAGTACGGAAGGCAATCCCTCGCCGCTACGGTCGAGTCGCGCCGTGGAGTTGACGGCTATACCCTCGGCAATCAAGCGGGCGAGAGCGGTATCAGACCGGAGTCCTTCCGGCGGCAGCCCGTAGAAATCGAAGCTGTAGACCTGCATGCGGTTCTGCGTGAGTGTGCCGGTCTTGTCGGTGCATATCACGGTGGTCGCTCCCATCGTCTCGCAGGCGTGGAGTTTGCGAACGAGATTGTTGGTGCGCAGCATTCGGCGCATGCTGTAGGCGAGCGAGAGCGTGACTGCCATCGGAAGCCCTTCTGGCACGCTAACAACCACAAGCGTAACTGCAATCATCAGCGTCTGGAGCAGATATGTGAGGAAGGGAACCAGCTCGAAGGACGGGTTCATATGAAGATACATGATGACACGGCCGATTACCACGGCCGCGCCAACGATATAGCTCATGCGGGCTATAAGGCGTCCGAGCCGGTCGAGCTGCTCGGTGAGCGGCGTGCGTACCGAATCGTCGATGCGGGTCGCCTCGAAAACCTTGCCGTTCTCGGTATCGTCGCCTACGGCGGTTACGCGTGCCACGCCATGCCCCTCCATCACCCGTGTGCCGCGTAGCACCATGTCGGTGGGGAAGGTCGCTTCCGGGTCCTGCTGCTCCGGATCGGCGCTCTTGCGCGCAATGGGCTCGCCCGTAAGGGTGGATTCATCTACGCTGAGCATCATAGACTCAAGCAGCCGCGAGTCGGCCGGTATTTCCTGGCCGGTATTGAGCAGGAGTATATCTCCTACCACCACATCGCGCCGCGGGACGGAGGTAGGATTACCGTTGCGCATCACCTGCACCGGCTCGTCGTCGTTCACCTGATTAAGGATGGCGAATTCCTTGTTGGCGCGCCATTCGAAGTAGAAACCAAGCCCTGTGGCAAGGAGTATGGCAATGAATATGCCTACCGGCTCAAAAAATACAGTCGGCCCCTGCTCAAGCGAGAAATACTCGTAAAGCGATATGCATACCGACAGCAGCCCTGCCACGAGCAGAATTATAATCAGCGGGTCGCGGAATTTTGCAAGAAACTGACGGTACCAGGGCACCGGTTCGGCAGGTGTAAGAACGTTGGAACCGTTGAGGCGGCGGCTTTCTGCCACCTCGATATCAGTAAGCCCCGGATAGGCATTCCCTCCGGCAGCCTTGGGAGGCGTTGCGGTCATGTAAGCAGATGAAATGTAAGGATATTAAGTAACCGTTCAAAATTATTTTATATCTACAGCTCCACTGGCAGTGAATCATAGAATACTGTAGCGGAGCACGATTACGATAAGCAGGGCATAGAAGCCGGCCACGACGTCGTCGAGCATCACGCCCCAGCCGCCACCCACGCGTTCCATACGACGCGCCAGCGGAGTCTTTACTATGTCGATGACCCTGAAGACGGCGAATCCGGCAATTGCCAGAATGGCCGTAATTCCCGGATGGCCGGCCACGCCGGCGGCGAGCATGGGTATCCACGTGCCGAGGTATTCGTCGATTACCACCGACCGCGGATCCTCGCCCCAGTATTTTTCCATAATTCCGGAAGTCCACGCTCCGGCCACGAGTGTGACAACCACAAGAGCGATAGTGGCCCACATAAGCGCTACCGGACTCAGAACGAGATAAAGCACATACCAGGAGGGATGACAGGAAGGGTGGGAGCGTGGGCGAGGGGATGATTATTGTTGTTGCTCATCGTTGAAGGCGATATTCGGGGTGGAGGCGGAAAGGGAGATGGGGAGGGATATTACTTCTCGCGCATGAACACCTGGACGGGGGTACCGTTGAAATCCCAGTTCTCGCGGATTTTATTCTCAAGGAAACGGCGGTATGGTTCCTTTACCCACTGCGGGAGATTGCAGAAGAAGATAAACGTCGGAACCTGAGCGCCCTTCAGCTGGGTGACGTACTTGATCTTGATGTATTTGCCTTTGTTGGCCGGAGGGGGATATGCCCCGATAGCCTCGAGCATTACTTTGTTGAGCTGCGAGGTCGGCACCTCGCGGCGGCGGTTGCGGTATACGTCGACAGCAGTCTCTATAACCTTGAAAATACGCTGCTTGGTCAGGGCCGAGCAAAATATTATCGGGAAGTCGGTGAACGGGGCGAAGCGGTTACGGATTGCCTCCTCGAAATGCTTCTGCGCCTGTATGGATTTGTCCTCGGCTATATCCCATTTGTTGACGCACACCACCAGACCCTTTTTGTTGCGCTGAATCAGACCGAAGATGTTGGCGTCCTGAGCCTCGATGCCGCGGGTGGCGTCGATCATAAGGATACAGACGTCGCTGGCCTCGATGGCCCGGATAGACCGGATAACGGAATAGTACTCGATATCCTCGTTGACTTTCTGCTTCTTGCGTATGCCGGCGGTGTCGACCAGATAGAAGTCGAACCCGAACTTGTTGTAGCGCGTGTAGATGCTGTCGCGTGTGGTTCCGGCGATATCGGTGACGATATGGCGATCCTCGCCGATGAATGCGTTGATGAGACTGGATTTGCCGGCATTGGGTCGGCCGACGATGGCAAAGCGCGGAATCTCCTCAAGGTCTGCTTCTTCGTCGGTAGGTTCGGGGAGTTTCTTTACGATTTCGTCAAGGAGGTCGCCGGAGCCGTAGCCGTTGATGGCGCTGACGGGATACGGATCGCCGAGCCCGAGGCTATAGAATTCAGGCACGTTGTAGAGCCAGTCGTTGGAATCAACCTTATTGGCTACAAGTATGACCGGCTTGCGCGACTTGCGCAGAATTTCAGCCACATGGTCGTCCAGATCGGTCACGCCGTTCATGGCATCGACTACAAAAAGGATTTCGTCGGCCTGCTCGATGGCCAGCTCGACCTGCTTGTTGATCTCGCCTTCGAAAATATCGTCGGAATTCACCACCCATCCGCCGGTGTCGACGATGGAGAATTCACGTCCGCACCATTCTACCTTGCCATACTGGCGGTCGCGGGTTGTTCCGGCCGTCGGGTCGACTATGGCCTGGCGCGTTTCGGTCAGGCGGTTGAACAGCGTGGATTTGCCCACATTCGGACGTCCGACTATTGCTACGAGTTGCGACATTGCGTTGATTCGTTGATGTTAAATTTCAATTGCAAAGTTAACTAAAATCCTCCCAAAACCCAAGATGGGCGGTATAAATGCTGATACTACGCCGAAGGACATGCAGACGTGGAAAGGCTAAGGCCCATCATTCCATGTAGCCGAAAGCCTTAAGCTTGTTCTCGCGGTTTCGCCAGTTGGGTTCGACCTTGACGAAGAGTTCGAGATATACCCGCTTGTCGAAGAACTTCTCTATGTCCTTGCGGGCTTCGGTGCCGACTTTCTTAAGCATGGCGCCTCCTTTGCCGATGAGGATTCCTTTCTGCGAGTCGCGCTCCACATAGATTGTGGCCATGATGTGGATGGCGTTCTCGGATTCGTCGAACTTCTCCACAATCACCTCTACGGAATATGGCACTTCCTTGTCGTAGTTGGTGAGGATTTTCTCGCGGATAATTTCGGTGACGAAAAAGCGGGCGGGCTTGTCGGTCAAGGCATCTTTCCCGAAGTATGGGGGCGAAGGCGGGAGGAGCTCCACAATGCGGGCCATGAGGTTGGCAACGTTGAAATTCTCTTTGGCCGACAGCGGGAACACCTCGGCGTTGGGAAGAATCTCTTTCCAGCGGCTTACGATAGCCTCAAGTTCCCCATTGTTTTTCAGAAGGTCGATTTTGTTGATTACCAGCAGCACAGGTATCTTCTCCTTGGCCACGCGCGCAAGGAAATCGGCATTTTTGGTGGGGTCCTCCACGACGTCAGTAACGTATAGGAGCACGTCGGCGTCGGTAAGTGCGCCCTGAGCGAATCCGAGCATGCTTTCCTGCAGCTTGTAGTTGGGTTTGAGCACACCGGGGGTATCGGAGAAAACAATCTGATAGTCAGGCGTATTTACTATCCCGGTGATGCGGTGGCGCGTTGTCTGGGCTTTAGAGGTTATGATGCTCACGCGCTCGCCAACGAGCTGATTCATCAGCGTGCTCTTGCCCACGTTGGGGTTCCCCACAATGTTAACGAATCCGGCCTTATGGCCTTCGCGACATTCGGAAGGCGCCTCACCGGGGCAACTTACGGCATCGGTTGCGGCTGCAAGCAGCGATTCAGCGTCCTGACGCTCAATCTCGTCAGAGATACGGGTATTTTTATCTTCTGTCATAGTTTTCGGATTGTTATATTTCGGATTGATAAGCATCTTATAAACGCTCCGGAGTCGTCGAGGGTTTATAAGAGGCCGCTCCCGGGGGTTTAATAAAACAAAAATAGCATCTTTGGTGGGAAGATGCTATTTCGGTTTGGTATTCAGGGATAAAGAGGGTCAAATATCCCACACCAGCAGCATCGAGCCCCATGTGAAGCCCGCGCCAAAAGCGGTGAGGAGAATTTTGTCGCCCTTCTTGAGCTTATTCTTGAATTCGTCGAGACAGAGAGGAATGGAAGCTGCCGATGTGTTGCCGGTATGCTGGATGTTGACCAGCACCTTTTCTTCCGGAATCCCGGCGCGAGAGCTTACGGCCTCGATAATACGCAGGTTGGCCTGATGAGGCACAAGCCAGTCGATGGTCTCGGCGGTGAGATTATTGCGGTTGAGAATGTCGACGGATGCGGTATACATGTCGGTAACGGCATTCTTGTAGACGTTGCGGCCGTCCTGGAAAAGGAAATGCTTTCCGGCGTCGAGTGTCTCCTGAGTCGTAGGCTCTGCCGAACCGCCTCCCCACATGACCAGATGCTCCAGTCCGCGGCCATCTACATGAAATACGGCGTCGATTACACCCTTGGAGGTATCCTCGGTGGGTTCTACAAGCACGCAAGCGGCTCCGTCGCCGAAAAGCGGGCATGTGGCGCGGTCCTTATAGTTGACCATCGACGACATTTTTTCAGTGGCAACGACCACAACTTTCTTGCGGAGACCGCTCTTTACATATGCGTTGGCATCTTCGAGCGCTACGATGAAGCCTGCGCAGGCGGCCTGAATATCGTAGGCATAAGCATTCTTAAGTCCTGTGCCCTCGCAGATTATCGATGCGGTGGAAGGGAAACGGTAGTCGGGATTGGATGTCGCGCAGATAAGCAGGTCGATTTCTCCGGGATCCGTTCCGGTATCGGCCAGCAGTTTTTTCACCGCCTCGATGCCCATATAGCTTGAGCCGACGGGCTTGTTGAGGATGCGACGCTCCTTGATTCCCACGCGGGTAGTAATCCACTCGTCGTTGGTGTCTACCATCTTCGAGAGCATTTCGTTGTCGAGGATGTCATCGGGGATATACGAGGCGATACCAGAGATTTTTGCGTTGAGCATATCGGTATATGTGTGCATTTGCCGGAGGTGCCGGGCCCCGCGTCGCGTGGCCGGAGGTGCCTCCGGACATTCTTGTTTGAAATCTGTAATTGCTAAAAGGCTGCCCCGGGGAAAGACGTCTCGCTCGCCGGGAGTTCAGTCGTCAGTCTGGTGCAGCCGTTCGGTCGTGATGCGCCGTTATACCACAGCGTTCTTCTCGATTGCAATTTTTCCGCGATAGTAACCGCATTCATTGCAAACGCAGTGGTAAACATGCCATGCTCCGCAGTTGGGGCAGATTGCCAGCGTGGGCATAGCGGCCTTGTCGTGGGTGCGGCGTTTTGCCGTACGTGTCTTGGATTGACGTCGTTTAGGATGTGCCATGATTCTTTTCTTCTATATTATTCTTTATTGTTCAGTTTATGTCTTTCGTTTGGGGGCGTCAGATTGTCGTCTCATTCCCCTCCGTCGGGCTGTAGCCCTTTCAAAGCGTCCCAACGCGGGTCGGTCGAAGCCTGAGCGGCGCCGTCGGCGGTATCGGGCATCGAATCCATCTCGTCGATAAGCTGGTCTTCAAGTTCCGAATCCGGATCGGAGGCGTCGGTGGCCCTGTGCTTTTTCAGCAGACTGCTCATTGCCCGGTTGCATTTACCCATAGGGTGTACATGCTTGATGGGGATGGCAAGCGACACGGTGTCGAAAATCATATACGCCACGTTGAGGTCGTTGTCAGACGCGGGAATCTCCATCAGCTCATCGGAATCATCGCGATAGGAGTCGCCATACTTCACCTTGATACCGTAGGAGGCGTCGACCTCCAGCGTAAGGTCGTCAAGGCAGCGGTCGCAGGGCACTGTCACCGTCCCACGGCAAACGAAAGCCAGCGCATATACATCGTTGGCATACGTCACCGTAAGATGCACATGCACATCGGCATCGCGCACGTCGGAGCTCTCCATATCCTCAAAAAACTGCTTGCCGAGGCGGTAGTCGAATTCATGTACACCCGGCGACATGCTTTTGAGAGGAAGCTTGAACTGGCTGAATTTTCCCATTGTTGCTGTCGGCTGAAAAACCGTGCAAAGTTAATCAATTGATTCTATTTCACCAAGCTTTTCCGCAAAATCTCGCGAAATTCTTAATAATAAGGCCCCTTGACAGCGCACCTACTCTCAACTGGCAAGTGCAAAATTATCGATTTGTCGGAAGAAAACATTCTTGGGAGTGTCAAAATTTAGTTTT
>ENA-UEOJ01000978-UEOJ01000978.1-human-gut-metagenome-genome-assembly--contig:-NODE-978-length-21649-cov-3.877897_pt1 | contig 21649 bp, 19 predicted proteins | sample MGYA00242885_ERZ507886 | MGnify/ENA primary metagenome ERZ507886 (study PRJEB26167, sample SAMN06115505) | human gut metagenome | host: Homo sapiens | place: China:Anhui | collected 2015-08-07 | study... | reverse complement strand
AACCTCTCGATCGAGCTGATCGAGGAGGCCGGCGAAAAAGTCGGCAAGGCCGTGGCCTTCCTCATCAACACGTTCAATCCCGAAACGGTCATCGTCGGCGGCAACATGGCCGCGGCCGGCGACTATATCATGCTGCCCCTCAAATCGGCGACCAACAAATACTCGCTCAACCTCGTCTACAAGGATACCAAATTCCGCGTATCGAAGATGACCGAGAATGCCAACGCTTGGGGCGTGGCGATGCTTATCCGCAACAAGATCATCGGCATCTGATGAACCTCGAAGGCCGGACAACGCGGCTGCGAGCCTTGGAACCGGGCGACATCGACCTGATGTACGCTTGGGAGAACGACACGGCGGTATGGAGCGTCAGCGGCACGCTGGCCCCCTTTTCGCGCCACACGCTCGAACGGTTCATTCAGGAACAGCAGTTCGACATCTTTCAGACCCGCCAGCAGCGGCTCGTCATCGAAACCCTCGGCGGCATCCCCGTCGGGGCGCTCGACTTTTTCGAGCTGGACCCGATCAACCGCCGGGCAGGCATCGGAATCCTGATCCACGACGACGCGCTGCGCGGCAAAGGCTATGCGTCGGATGCCGTGGAGACGGCATGCCGTTACGCCCGCGAGGTGCTGAACCTGCACCAGCTCTGGTGCAACGTCGGTTCCGACAACGCCCCCAGCCGGAGACTCTTCGCCAAAGCGGGATTCGCCGAAGTCGGCATCAAACGCGACTGGCTATGGCGGCCGGGCGGCTACGGCGATGAAATTCTGCTGCAAAAAATCCTCGAATAAACGATCGCAATACAATCCGCCCCATAAACGCTCCACCCATGACAAACACCCGCATCCGGATTTCAGCGCTCCTGCTGGCAATATCGGGCCTGCTGACGCCGCACCCGGCCGCATTCGGCGCAGGCAAAGCACCCAAAATCCATGAACTCACCTTCTCAGGCAAGGCTACTCCCGGACAATACTATGTTCCGGTCTACACCTCGTTCACCGTACCCGAAGGCATCGTAAAGATCAGCGTAACCCAGCATCTCGGTTCGGGCGAAGCGCGTCCGGGCAATCTGGACCTCGGCATCTTCGACGAGCGGGGAGCCGGATTCGAAGGTCCGGGATTCCGCGGCTGGTCGGGAGGCGCACGCCGCAGTTTCGAAATCGGCGAAACGGAGGCCACGCCCGGCTATCTCGCCGGACGGATCAATCCGGGCCGGTGGACCGTCATCCAGATGCCCACGACGGCAGGGCGCACCACCGACTGGACGCTGAAAATCACCCTTACGGAAGGTCCGCGGGCAAAAAAACTCCCCGCGCCGTCGTACGCGGCTCCGCAATTGAACGACAAACCCGGCTGGTACCGCATCGCCCCCCATGTACATACGGTCCACTCGGACGGACGGCTGACGCCGGCCGAAGTCATCGCGCTCGGCAAGGCTTCGGGACTCGACGGCATCGTTTCGACCGACCACAACACCACCTCGGCCCTCCTGCACTGGGGCGAAGTTCAGGACCTGGAATTCCTCGTGATCAACGGCGTGGAAGTCACCTACGGACAAGGACACTGGAACATCTTCGGTCTCGATCCGCACGCATGGATCGACTTCCGGATTCACCACAACGACACGCTCCGCTACCGCAAGGTCGTGGCCAAAGCCCGAAAGGCCGGACAGCTGCTGGTCGCCACCCCCCCCTACAACCTCGACTTCCTGTACGACGTAACCCCGATGGACGGCATCGAGGTCTGGAACAGCGCATGGAGTCCCGCCAACGAACGGGCCGTAGAATTATGGCATACCCTGCTCGTGGGCGGCAACCGCAAATTCGCCGTCGCTTCGACCGACTTCCACCGCGGCGGCAACATCGCATCGCCCCACACGGTCGTCCGCGCCGAAGCGCTTTCCGCCGAGGCGGTCATCGACGCGATCGCCGCAGGCCGCAGCTACATGGCGCGGTACACCTCGGTCGAGATCGGCATGCAGGTCCGCAATTCGGCGACGCCCGTACAGCATGCCGACATCGGCGGCACCCTGCTCCGCAGCGGCGGGATGCAGGCCGAGTTCCGGAGCAACACCGCTGGCCGGCTGCGGCTTACGGACCAGCAGGGATGGTTCTCCGACACTTCGATCGCGCCGGGCACCGTCGTCGTCTCCATTCCAGAGCGTTCGCTCTGGATCCGGACCGAACTCCGCGCCGAGGACGGCAGCATGATCGCCCTGACCAACCCCATTTATATCCAGCATCCGCTGACCACGCAGTCCCTGCTGCCCGAATAAAACGATCGTACCGACATAAAAAGGCCCCCTCCGAAGATGGGGCCTTTGCTTGATAGGTTGCGGGGAGTTACTCCAACCGGCGCGAGCCGTCGGAAATCACCACCTCATAGACTTTGGGTTCATGGCCGTACTTGGCGTTGAACTTCTCTTTGGCCGTAACGATGAAGTTGTCGTAAAGCTCGTCTTTCACGAGATTGATCGTGCAGCCGCCGAAGCCGCCGCCCATGATACGCGAACCCGTGACGCCGCACGCCTCGGCGACCTCCGCCAAGAAGTCCAGCTCCTCGCACGATACCTCGTAGTCCTTCGACATGCCCCAGTGGGTTTCGTACATGCGTTTGCCGACGGTTTCGTAATCGCCCTTTTCGAGCGCTTCGCAAACGTCGAGCACGCGCTTCTCCTCGCCGATCACATAGCGGGCGCGCTTGTAATCCTCCTCGGAAATCTTATCCTTAATGGCGTCGAGCTGCTCCATCGTAGCTCCGCGCAGGAACTCCTGTCCGAGCATCTTGGCGACGCGCTCGCACGACGCGCGGCGGTCGTTGTAGGGCGACCCCACCAGCTCGTGCTTCACGCGCGAATCAAGCAGGACGAGTTTGTAGCCTTTCGGATCGAACGGGAAATAAGCATATTCCAGCGAGCGGCAGTCCAGACGGATCAGGTTGCCCTTCTTGCCGAACACCGAAGCGAATTGGTCCATGATGCCGCAGTTCACGCCGCAGTAGTTGTGTTCGGTGGACTGGCCGATCTTCGCCAGCTCAAATTTGTCGATCCCGCAGCTGTAGAGATCGTTCAGCGCAAAAGCGTAAGTCGATTCGAGCGCCGCCGACGAAGACATGCCGGCGCCCAGCGGAACGTCGCCCGCGAATACCGTGTCGAAGCCGCCGATCTTGCCGCCGCGCTTCTGAATCTCGCGGCAGACGCCGAAGATGTAGCAGGCCCAGCTCTGGGCGGGTTTGTCCGCCTCGTTCAGTCCGAACTCCGCACTTTCGCCGAGGTCCAGCGCATAGGCGCGCACCTTGTCCGTGCCGTTGAGCTTGATGGCCGCGACGATACCCTTATCGACGGCACCGGGGAAAACGAAGCCCCCGTTGTAATCCGTGTGCTCGCCGATCAGGTTGATACGACCCGGCGAAGCGAAGAGGATAGCTCCGGAGCCGTAAAGCTCTCCGAACTTCTTACTGACTTTTTCTTTCATTGGTTATTGAAGTTTTTTTAAGTTAATAAATCGTCTCTGCATCATACGAAGATAGAAAAAAATCCTGAATTTCCAGCATTTTCCGGCCGAAAAATCCATCTATTCGTCATTTTCAGTTTCGTTTCAAAATGCCCCGAAAGAGACCAAAGCGGCCGATCATTACGAAAAATTACGCTTTGCAGGGCTTTCAGCTTGTTATTCCGGAAATATTTTCTAACTTTGTGAAAGTTTCGTTTTATAAGTACTCAACCAACATTTCAAACGATATGACGAAAAAACTCATCCTCGCAGCCGCCATGCTCCTCACGGGAAGCGCCGCGGTCGCCGCTCAGCCCAAAGTAATTTCGCACCGCGGCTATTGGACCGCCCCCAATTCGGCCCAGAACTCACTGGCTTCGTTCACGAAGGCCGATTCGGTCGGCGTTTTCGGCTCGGAAATCGACGTATGGCTCACGGCCGACGACAAGCTGATCGTCAACCACGACCGCGTCTACAAGGGCACCGACATCAACATGGAGAAATCGACGCTCAAGGAGATCACCTCGATCGTGCTCCCCAACGGCGAAAACATTCCGACGCTCGACGCCTACCTGCGTTTGGTAGCCGCCAAGCCCGATACGCGCCTGATCCTCGAAATGAAGTCGCTTTCGGACCTCAAGCGCGAGGATCTCGCAGCCGAAAAGATCGTCAAGGCCCTGCGCAAATACAACCTGCTCGACCGCACGGACATCATCGCCTTCTCGATCAACGCCTGCCTTGCGTTCAAGAAACTGATGCCCGACGGCCGCATCTTCTACCTCAACGGCGATCTGGCTCCCCGCAGCATCAAAAAACTCGGCCTGACCGGTATCGACTACTCGATGAGCGTGCTCCGCAAAAATCCCAAGTGGGTGGAGCAGGCCCACAAAGAGGGCCTCGAAGTCAACGTCTGGACCGTGGACACGGAGGAGGACATGCGCTACTTCATCGACCTCGGCGTGGACTACATCACCACCGACTATCCCGAACGCCTGCAGGCGCTGCTGAAATAACAATTGTGGCCTTATATACAACACGAGCGGTCCGATTTTCCCGGACCGTTCTTGTTTTACGAGCCAACTTCCAGCCCGTCCGCCTTATTCGGCATTCCGCTTCAACCATTCCATTCGCCGCATATCGGGCAGATGTTTTACAGAAAAGTTTTCGAACTTCGCTTCGAATCCCTCTCCATCGGGACTGGCAGCCATAAGCCCCACCATAACCGGGGTGTTGTCCTGCAGCCATGCATTTCGCATCATCACATACTCCTTATCGTCGAACGAATAGAATATCTCCACGGCATCGAGCCGCCGTACGGCCTTGATCCACACAAACGGAACCGCTCCATCCTGCGGAATGATGCTCCAATCGCTGGTTCCATGAGTCACGACAGTACTGAGGTTGAATTTTCCGTCAACGAATTCGACGCCCGCCTTAATATAATTCTCGGCATCGATGCGCAGCATCAGTCCCGCTTGATCGAAACGGGTTTTGTAATCACCCGTCACTTTCACTTTCGCTTCGAACTCCCCGCCATAGATCGCATAACAGAACGGAGCGTCGTCAACCGTGAAACCGTAATGTGAAACCCGCCAGTAGTCGCAATGCGGCGGAACCTGCATCGTAAGAATTCCGTCCTCGGCCGTCCACCGTTCCGGCTCGTTGAACCATTGAATCTTTTCAAGACTCTGGGCGCATGTGACTTCTGCAACCGCCAAAGCCAAGCAAGCCAAAAGTATTTTCCTCATATGTTCGGATTTTTTGATGATTAAATTACCTTTGCAAAGGTACGGCATCCCAACGACCGGAGCAATACTGATTAGTAACCATTCCCAAACTATGAATATCGTAAGCACACTGAACGAAAAACTGCTACGTCAGAATTTCGACGACGAACACTCCGAAGCCCTCCTATGGGAGGAGTGCAGGCAGACGGCACTTGCATACGTGCGGACAGAAAACGCATTGGCCGTGTTGAGTGACCTGCAATCGAATACGAGCCGTATTTACAACGGCAGAACCGCGGTCCGGCTGGGGCTAGCCGAACACACTACCGAAGAAACGATTGCTTCGATCTGGGAAGAAAAAATCTTCGACCGAATACATCCCGACGACCTGCTGGAAAAACACACGCAGGAACTCCGCTTTTTCGGATTCCTGCAAGAAATCCCGATTGCGGAGCGAGTCAACTACTATGTCTCCGGGCAAATTCGCATGCGTGATGCAACAGACATCTACGTCCCGATCCGCCACCGCATGTTCTACATCGGCAGCACCCCGAACGGCAGCCTGCGCATGGCGCTCTGTCTCTACGACTCGGTCTGCACGGTTCAGCCGGATTACACGTTCGTCAATTCTGCCACGGGCGAAATAATATCACCCGAAACACGCCGGTCCGACAACCTGCTGTCGGACCGGGAGAAGGAGGTCCTGCAATTAATCAGTGCCGGCAAAATGAGCAAAGAGATAGCCATACTGCTCTCCATCAGCATCCATACCGTCAACCGCCACCGCCAGAACATCCTGAGCAAACTGAAGGCCGACACTTCGATCGAAGCATGCCGAATCGCCGAATATATGCACCTTATCTCCTGAAACTCCATCAAGCGTTCTTCAAACACAACAAAAAACAACCGTGAAAATCACGGTTGTTTTTTGTTTTAACGAATCATACGATCATGGAAAAGTTGCCGAAAGGCTCGTCACGCATCGACCACGATCACCTCGATTCCGCGCTCGCGGAGCCGTTCGAGGTAAAGGGGCTGAATGCCGCTGTCGGTGATGATGCGATCTACGGCCTCCAGATCGCAGATCTTGCTGAAGCCGCGACGGCCGAACTTCGAACTGTCGGCCAGCACGATCACTTTCTGGGCGGCGTTCATCATCGCCCCGTTGAGCGTCGCTTCGAGCATGTTGGTCGTCGTAAGGCCGAATTCCAGATCGATGCCGTCCACGCCCACGAACAGCTTGCTGCAATTGAAGTGGCGGAGCATCTGCTCGGCGAAAGGCCCTACGACCGACACCGAACTGCTGCGGGTGATGCCGCCGAGCTGAATCACGTCGATGTTGGCGTCCTGCGAAAGGATCGAAGTGACGGGCACCGCCGCCGTAATGACGGTCAGATGGCCTACGGGCTTTATTTCGCGCGCCAGAAACGCCATGGTGGTTCCCGACGCGATGATGATCGAATCGTCCTGCGCGATCAGGCTGGCGGCCTTGGCGCCGATGGCCCGCTTCTCCGCGACGTTCTTTTTTTCCTTCTCATTGACATGGCGGTCGCTAATATAGGGACTGATCAGAATCGCACTGCCGTGAGTTCGGTACAATTTTTTCTGTTGTTCGAGATAGGAGAGGTCTTTGCGGATGGTGACCTCCGAGACCTTGAACAGTTCGGCCAGTTGGGCCACGGAGATGGAGCCGTTCTGCTGAAGCAGCGCAAGAATCCGGTTATGACGTTCCGGAAGGCTCAAAATAGTCTCTTCGCCGGATTTGTTCATGTGAGTAAAGTTTAATCGTTTCGTAATGCAAGATAAGAAAAATAATTCGAAATCCGCCGGAACGGGCAGAAGAAATAACCATTCTTGCGCAAAGGAAGCATATCGAAACGGAATATTATGAAATAAAACATATTTTATTTTGAAATACAAAAAATCATATGTAATTTTGTTGCGAAACGAAATTCACTAACTATGGAAAGACTTGCACAAATCAAAAAACTATCCGAAAAAGACAAAGTTTGGGATATCGTCGTGGTCGGCGGAGGCGCAACGGGTCTCGGCGTCGCCGTCGATGCCGCGACGCGCGGCATGAGCGTGGCGCTGCTCGAAAAAACCGACTTTGCGAAATGCACTTCGAGCCGCAGTACCAAGCTCGTACACGGCGGCGTCCGCTACCTGCAGAAGGGCGACGTCATGCTGGTGCTCGAAGCGCTGCGCGAACGCGGCCGCATGAAGGCGAACGCCCCCCATCTGGTGAAAGACCAAGCCTTCGTGATCTCGAACTACAGGTATTGGGATAATTTTCTTTATTTCTGCGGTCTGACCTTCTACGACATGCTTTCGTTCGGTTTCGGCTACGGACGTTCGAAATACATTTCGGCGAAAAAGGTAATGAAATACATCCCGACTTCGGTCGAGAAGGGACTGAAAGGCGGCGTGGTGTACCACGACGGACAGTTCGACGACTCGCGTATGGCCGTGAACCTCGCGCAGACCTGCGTCGAAAACGGCGGCACGGTCGTCAATCAGGCTACCGTCACGGGCATCGTGCATGACGCGGCGGGCCGCGCCGCAGGCGTGAAGTTCGTGGACAACCTCACCGGCGAGGAGCACACGCTCAAAGCGCGCAGCGTCGTAAACGCCGCCGGCTGCTTCGTGGACGACATCATGCACATGGACAGCCCGACACACCGCAGAATGGTGACGCCGAGTCAGGGCGTGCATATCGTACTCGACATGAAGTTCCTGCAGAGCGACTACGCAATCATGGTTCCCAAGACCTCGGACGGCCGCGTGCTGTTCGCCGTGCCTTGGCACGACAAAGTCGTCGTCGGCACCACGGACATCGTGCGTCCCAAGGCAGAGGAAGACCCGCGCCCGCTCAAGGAGGAGATCGACTTCATCCTCGGCACGGCGGGACTCTACATGAACCCGGCTCCGACCTACAAGGATATTCTTTCGGTCTTCGCGGGCCAGCGTCCGCTGGCGGCGCCCAAGAAGGAGGGCAAGAACACGAAGGAGATTTCGCGCAGCCACAAGATCATCGTATCGGACAACGGTCTGGTTACGATCACGGGCGGCAAGTGGACCTCGTACCGTCTGATGGCCGAGGACACGGTGGACAAGGCGATCGAAGTCGCGAAACTTCCGGCCCGCAAGTGCGTCACCAAGAAACTGCACATCCACGGTTACCGCAAGAATCCCGATCTGACGGACCACATGTACGTATACGGCAGCGACGAGCCGAAGATTCTGGAGCTTATCAAGCAGCAGCCTGAATTGGGCGAAAAACTCTCGCCGAAGTACGGCTACACCTATGCCGAAGTACTCTGGGCCGTGCGCGAAGAGATGGCCACGACGGTCGAAGACGTGCTTTCGCGCCGCGTACGCCTGCTCTTCGTCGACGCCCGCGAAGCGATGGCCGCGGCTCCGAAGGTGGCGCAACTCATGGCCAAGGAACTCGGACGCGATCAGGCATGGATCGACGGGCAGGTAAAAGATTTCACGGAATTGGCGAAAACTTATATCTTTGCAGGCGAAGCCGAGGCTTAGGCCGAACGGAGTTCCGAACGAACGAAACAACTTTTATAGGGAACAAATCCGAAGAATCCCGAATTTCTCCTCTCCGCGAGGAGGGATTCGGGAGGATTTGGAAAATGACCGGGCGTAGCCGAACGCCCCGACGCGGGTCCGACGCAGGGACGCACGTCGCCATGAATGAACCAATACCAACTTCAACTCAATCGGGTTCCTGCGTCGAGCCCCACGTCAATTATGTGGAAAATTCTTCAACCCCCTGCCTATAAACCGGAAATGGAGGCCGACAAGGTCGATGCGAAATACAAACGCATGCGTCTGCAGGTGTTTCTCGGCATCTTCATCGGGTACGCCGGATTCTACATCGTCCGGAAAAATTTCTCGATGGCGATCCCGGAGCTCGCCCTGCTCGGCTTCGACCAGAGCGAACTGAGCATCGTGCTGGCAATGAACGCCGTGGCCTACGCCCTGTCCAAATTCCTGATGGGAAGCGTCTCCGACCGCAGCAACGCGCGCGTATTCCTGCCGCTGGGACTGGTGTTGTCGGCGCTGGTGACGATGTTCCTCGGGACATCGGCCGGTATCTCGTCGATCATCATGATGTTCATCACGCAGTTCCTCATCGGCTGGTTCCAGGGTATGGGCTGGCCCCCGTGCGGACGCGTCATGACCCACTGGTTCTCGCAGAACGAACGCGGCACGAAGATGTCGATCTGGAACTGCGCCCACAACGTGGGCGGGGCTTTGGTCGGCCCGATGGCCGTCTACGGCGCCATCTGGTTCGGCTCATGGTTCTGCGGCAGCCACACAGAACTCTATTTCCTGATAGGAACCTATCTTTTCCCGGCGGTCGTCGCGATCTTCATCGCCATCCTCGCCTACGTGCTCATCCGCGACACGCCGCAGTCGTGCAGCCTTCCCTCGGTGGAGAAATGGCGCAACGACTACCCGAAAAATTACAGCGCCAAGCAGGAGGAAGTGCTCACGACCCGCGAAATCTTCTTCAAATACGTCCTGAACAACAAACTGCTGTGGTTCATCGCCATCGCCAACGCTTTCGTCTACATGGTACGCTACGGATGTCTCGACTGGGCCCCGACCTACCTCCGCGACGCGCAGGGTTACGACATCAAGCAGGCCGGCTGGGCCTACTTCGCCTACGAGTTCGCCGCCATTCCCGGCACGCTGATCTGCGGCTGGCTGAGCGACAAGGTATTCCACGGACGGCGCGCCGTTCCCACGATCCTCTTCATGGCGATCGTCGCGGTATTCATCTTCCTCTACTGGCAGTTCTCGTCGAACTATTTCATCGTCACCATGTCGCTGATCGCCATCGGATTTTTCATCTACGGTCCGGTAATGCTCATCGGCGTGCAGGCGCTCGACCTCGCTCCGAAAAACGCGGCGGGAACGGCCGCCGGACTGACCGGATTCTTCGGTTACTTCCTCGGCACGGCCATTCTGGCCAATATCGTGATCGGCTCCGTGGCCGAAGCCGCAGGCTGGGACTGGACGTTTATCCTGCTCATCGCGGCCTGCTTCCTCTCGATCGTATTCATGGCGTTCACCTACAAGGGTGAAAAGGAGATACTCGGCCAGAAATAGGACTGCCGAGGCTCAACGGATTGCGAAAGCCCTTAACTCACGGTTAAGGGCTTTTTCATTGCCCCCGACCATGCGGTCCACGAGCGCATGGAAACGCGGCGAATGGTTGTGGTGGACGGTATGGCAGAGTTCGTGGACGATCACGTAATCGCGCAGGTGTTCGGGCAGGGTCATCAGAAAAAGGCTCAGCGAAATGGTATTACGCCCCGAACAACTCCCCCACTTGGTACGCGAAGCCCGAATCGTGAGTTTGGCGTATTTCAGCCCCGTCAGCTGCGACAGCCGCTCGATACGCGCCGGGAGATCGGCTTTGGCGGCGCGGCGCAGCTCTTCGATGCGGGCTTTGGCCTCGGCGGGCGGAAGCGGGGGTTCCACAGGCATCCGGGCCGCCATACGCACGCGGGCCTGCTCGACCCAGTCGGCCTTCAGGTCGAGGAACTCCATGGCCCTGCGGACCGAAACGCCGTACGGAAAAGAGACCCGCACGGCCCCCGTACCGCGCACGCTGATCGAGATACGGCGTGCGCGCCGCGTCCGGGAAAGAGTCACCTCGCCCAGCCGGGGATGCGTCACGGTCGAAATCATCGCATCAGCACGGCATTGATCGACAGTCCCTGTATTACAACGGCCGAATCCGTACGTTCCAACTTGATATTCTCGAACAGAATCCGGCAACGGTCGTCGCGGTAGTCCAGCAGCCGCAACAGTTGATCGGACGTCGGCTCACACCCTTCGGAGGGTTCGAATCCGCTCTCTTTCAGCTGGCGTTCGAGCAGTTCCCGGCAGGGAATCCGGTGCACGGCACGCTCCTCGCCCAGAAACAGCCGGAGCGTATCGCCACCGAAATGATAGCTGCAGTCGCTCCAGCCCCGAAGATTCATATAGTAATGCGGATATTCGGCATTTACCTCGAACCGGGCATTGACGGGCGCTTCCAGTTCGATGATATTATTGACGCAATATGAATTGCAGTAATCGCAACCCCACCTCACGTAGCTGCGCATCCGCTCCGGGAATATTGCGGCAAACTCGTCAAGTTCGGTCCCGAACCGGGCAAAGACCGCAGTATCGCGCCTCTCGACGAACTTCAGCGATTCATAAAGTCCGTGATACGCCTCCCGATATACGCTGTCGGCCGGCGGCACGGGGGTCAGGATCAAACGCCCGTCGTTGCCGAGCCGTCCGAGGGATTCCGCAATGCGGACGGCGCGGCCGACCTGCGAGCGCACGGCCAGCCGTTCGGGTTCGAGCGACGGCACGTAAGCGAACGCCGCGAAGACCGCGAAAGCCGTCAGGCAGACATACATATAGCGTCCCGCGCGCCGGGAGAGGAACAGCACCACGCAAAGGGTCATCAGACCGCCGCAGACAAGCAGGTAGATACGCGGCGAGGTAAGCCCGTATTCGCTCGTACGGCGAATCGCACCGACCCAGAACAGGAGCTGCGTCGGCAGCGAGATCAGGCTGAACCGGTCGAAAAACCAGTCGTAAAGCCGCTTCCGCATCAGGAACTGCAACGCCTTCTCGGCCAGCGCGAAAAGCGTGAATCCGAACACGAGATAGGCGACGCCGCCTTCGGGCAGCGACCACGTAACGAGGATTTTGGCCATATAGAGGTAGAGAATGGCCGTATAGATCAGCAGCGCCGGAGCGACGATGTAGTTGAGCAGGATTTCGAGAATGCGGTTGCTCTCGTACCCGGCTTCCCGCCAGCGGTCCGCCATCATCAGGAAGAGTACCGGCACGGCGAAGGTCTCGAAAACGATCAGCGCATAGGTCCACACATGGTCGATCCACGCCCCCTCCAGCCCGAAGATATAGGTCGTGGAGAAGAGAATCGCCCCGAACAGTCCGAGGGCGACATTGGCGAAGAACACCGCCAGCACGCCCGACCGCAGCCACAAAAGCGCGTCGCAGACGAAACGTTCGTTGTGCACGGCGCGGCGGCACATCAGCAGCGCCAGCGGGACCAGTATGCCGAAGGTCAGGAAAGCCGGCTCCGAGACTATCCACGCTTCGAGTCCTCCCCAGAGCGACAGCGGGACGATCGGCGTCCAGCTTACCCAGTAGACGCGCCGCCACGGGCCGCGGCCCGCAAGGTTATTGACGACCAGCGCGACGGCGAAAAACAACGCCGCGAGGGCCAGTTTCGGAAGGGAGTGGTCCCAATCCAACTCATAGGTGAGCAGGCATCCGGCGCAGGCGTATACAGTAAGCGCGCTCTCGACGGGATGCAGGCGCAGCATCTGCAGAAACCCCTCCCGGAGCCAGCGCAGATAACGTTCCAGTTTCGCTTTCATGGTCTTCGGTCAATTATACGGTTCGATGAATTATTCGGCGATTCGCTGGCGCACCGCTTCGAACAGCATCACGGCGGCGGCCGCCGAGACGTTCAGCGACTCGATATGGCCGATCAGCGGAATCGCCAGCTGCTCGTCGCAGAGTTTCAGCACCTCTTTCGAGATGCCCGTATCCTCGGCGCCCATCACCAAAGCCGTCGGCTTGCGGAAATCGGCGTCGTAAAGCAGTTTGCGGCTCTTCTCGGTCGCGGCGACGATCTGGAATCCCTCGGTTTGCAGCAGTTTGACCGTATTGCGGATCGAACCCACGCGACAGACCGGAATCGCCGTCAGCGCCCCCGCCGACGAGCGGATCGCCTCGGCGTTCACCGGTGCCGAATTCTTCAGCGGCGTAATCAGCCCGTGCGCCCCGGCGCACTCGGCCGAGCGGGCGATGGCTCCGAAGTTGCGGACGTCGGTCACCCCGTCGAAAATCACCACCAGCGGCGTTTCGTCTTCGGGCACGCGCTCCAGAATATCGGCCAGCCCGCCATATTCGATGGCCGAGATCTGCGCCACGACGCCCTGATGGTTGCCGCGCGTCAGGCGGTTGAGTTTCTCGACCGGCACCTCCTGCACACGCACCTTATGCCGGAAGCAGAGGTCTCTCAGCTCCGACATCAACTGCCCCTCGGCGCCCTTGCGGATGTAGAGCTTTTCGATCTGTTTTCCGGCCTCGATCGCTTCGGCCACGGGACGTATCCCGAAAATGATATTGTCCATATCCGTATGATTTACTGTTTTCCAATCGCCTATCCCGCACACCGGAGATGCGGCCGAGCAGGCTATCCCTGCTCTTCGACTATTTCAAGTTCGTACGACGCCTTCTCCCACTCGTGCATCTGGTGGTCGTAGCGGGCTTTCAGGTCGTTGTAAGCCTTGTAGTCGGCTTCGTTGTATTCGGTCGCGGCGGCGAATTTCGCATCATACGCCGCGATCTGCTTCTCGATTTCGGCCAGCTCCGCTTCGACCGTCTCGACCGCCCGGCGCAGTTTGCGGAGCTGCTTCTCCTGCTCCTTGCGCTGCTCGTAGGTCAGTTTCCCCGACGCCGCGGCGTCCCTGTTCGCAGCGGGCTGCGCGGCGGATTTCGCCGCGGGATTCGCCGCGGGATTCGCCGCCGGTTTTGCCGGAGCGTCGCGGCGTTCGATCTCCTGCAGGGATTCCAGCTTGCGCTTTTCAAGGAAGTAATAGATACCGCCGAGGTACTCCTTCACCCCGCCGTCGCGGAACTCGTAGACCTTCTGCACCATGCCATCCAGAAATTCACGGTCGTGCGAAACGACCACGACCGTGCCGTCGTACTTCATGATGGCACTCTTCAGGATGTCCTTCGAACGCATGTCCATATGGTTCGTCGGCTCGTCGAGAATCAGCAGGTTGCGCGGTTCGAGCATCATGCGGGCCATCGCCAGACGCGCCCGCTCGCCGCCCGACAGAACCTTGACCTTCTTGTCGATGTCCTCGCCGCGGAACAGGAACGCTCCCAGAATATCGCGCAGGCGGGTGCGGATATCCCCCACCGCCACCCGGTCGAGCGTATCGTACACCGTGAATTCGCCGTCCATCAGGTCGTCCTGATTCTGGGCGTAGTAACCGATATTGACGTTGGCGCCGAGCCGCACCGAACCCTCGGTCGGCGTCAGCTGGCCGATCAGCATGCGCGCCAGCGTGGTCTTGCCCTCGCCGTTGCGCCCTACCAGCGCGATCTTGTCGCCCTTTTCGATGATGAAATTCGCACCGCTGAAGACATGCTTCGTCCCGAACGACATGCCGGCCTCGTTGATCTCGGCCACGATCTGTCCCGAACGGGGCGCAGGCGGGAATTTGATGTTGAGCGTCGAAAGATCCTCCTCCTCGATTTCGAGCCGCTCCAGCCGCTCCAGCTGCTTGATGCGCGACTGCACCTGATTCGATTTGGTGGGTTTATAGCGGAACTTCTCGATGAACTCTTCGGTCTTCTCGATCATCCGCTGCTGGTTTTCGTAAGCGGCCATCTGCTGCGCCCGGCGTTCGGCGCGCAGCACGACGTATTTCGAATAGGAGACCTTGTAATCGGTCACCTTGCCCAGCGACAGCTCGACCGTGCGGTTGGTCACGTTGTCCAGAAAAGCGCGGTCGTGCGAGATGAGCAGCACCGCGCCGTTGTAGTTTTTCAGGTACTCCTCCAGCCATTGGATCGACTCGATGTCAAGGTGGTTGGTCGGCTCGTCCAGCAGAAAGATCGAAGGACGGCGCAGCAGCAGTTTCGCCAGCTCGATACGCATGCGCCAGCCGCCCGAAAACTCGCTCGTGGCGCGGCCGAAATCCGTGCGCTTGAATCCGAGGCCCAGCAGCGTCTTTTCGATGTCGGCTTCGCGGGTGTCGCCTCCGAGGATATGGTAGTGGTCCTGCGCGTCGTTCAGACGATGCAGAAGCTGTTCGTATCCTGCGCTTTCGTAATCGGTGCGTTCGGCGATCTCGCGCGTCAGAGAGGCGATTTCCGCCTCCAGCCGCAGCACCTCATCGAAGGCTTTGGCCGTCTCTTCGGCCAGCGTCGTGGTGTCGGCCACGCGCATCGTCTGCGGCAGATAGCCGATCGTACATTCGCCGTTCAGGGTCACATGGCCCGACGTGGGCTGCTGTTCGCCCGTGATGATGCGCAGCAGCGTGGTTTTTCCCGCACCGTTGCGGCCCACCAGACCGATGCGGTCCTTCGGGTTGATCAGAAATGAGATATTGTCGAAGAGGGTCCAGCCCCCGTAGCTTACAGTAAGGTTGTCTAACGAAATCATGGCATCTGTAAAATCACCGCAAAGTTAATGATTTAATCCGACATATCGCTATCTTTGCAAGTCCTAAGATAGGATACTCCCCGGAGAAGCCCGAAATAAATTCCGCCTTGTCTCCCGGTTTTCGCTATCTTTGAAATCCGAAACGAAGTCTGTCATGGAAAAATTGATCCGATACCTGCGCTTCATCCGCGAAGCCGAGCGGCTGAAAAACGTACTGCGCACCGCCTACACCTCGGAAGGACGGCACGAAAGCACCGCCGAACACTCGTGGCGGCTGGCGCTGCTGGCCGCCGTGCTGACCGGCGAGCGGCCCGAACTGGACATGCAACGGGTGGTGCTGATGTGTCTGATTCACGATCTGGGCGAAGCCTTCGACGGCGACGTTCCGGCCATTGCGCAGACCGCGCCCGGAGTCAAAGCCGCCTCGGAGCTGGCGGCCATGGAGCGGCTGACACGACTGCTCCCGCCGGAAGCGGGAGCCACGATACGGGAAATATGGGAAGAGTACGAAGCCTGCCAGACGCCGGAGGCACGCTGGGTGAAGGCCCTCGACAAGGCCGAAACGATCATCCAGCACAATCAGGGCGCCAATCCCGCCGGATTCGATTACGCATTCAACCTCACCTACGGAAGCGAATACTTCGACGACGGAGCGCTGCTAAGCGATCTGCGGTTGCTACTCGACGAAGAGACCGGACGGCACGTCAGGCGTTGAGCATCTTCACGATCTCGGCCTGCGGGTCCTCGGCCCCGAACACGGCGTTGCCGGCCACCAGCACGTCGGCGCCCGCTCCGAAAACCTCGTGCGCGTTGTGCGACGAAATGCCGCCGTCCACCTCGATGATCGTCTCCGTCCCCAGCTCGTCGGCCAATGCGCGCAGCTGCGCGATCTTTTCGAGCGACGCGGGAATGAACGTCTGCCCGCCGAAACCGGGTTCGACGCTCATGATCAGCACCAGATCGATCTGCGGCAGAATGTCGCGCAACACCTCGACCGAAGTGGCCGGCTTGATCGACACCCCCACCTTTGCACCCGCGTTGCGGATCATTTCGATACATCCCTTGGGGTTGTAGGTGGCTTCGTAATGGAACGTCACCACGTCGGCGCCCGCCTCGGCGAAGCGCGCTACGTAACGTTCCGGCTCGACGATCATCAGATGCACGTCGAGACACTTCGCCGTCGCCTTGCGAATGGCTTTCAGCACGGGAAATCCGAAAGAGATATTCGGCACGAAAACGCCGTCCATCACGTCTATATGGACCCATTCGGCCGCACTGCGGTCGATCATCTGCGTATCGCGTTCCAGGTGGCCGAAATCGGCCGACAGCATCGAAGGTGCTACTATTCTGTTCATTGCTCGGTTAATATCGTGTTCTACAGACAAAGATAGTCATTTTTCGCAGATTCCCGCACTCCGGAGCGGGATTGCGCCGCGGAATATACAATTCGGCAGGCTCTGCGGCCATGCGTTTCCGGACAAACCGCCCGGACTGCCGCGCCTCAGCGCCTCACCCGATTCAGGCCGTCGATTTTCCGGCGGATCGCCGCCCCGTTGAACAACGAAAGCAACAGCGCAAGCGCAACGCCGCACAAAACCGTAAGCCCCAATCCCGCAGGCCGGTAATCCTCCTGCAGGGCGGCCAGCGAGGGCAAATAGCAGAGACGCACCAGCCACACCGCCAGCAGAGCCACGCACAGCACGCCCAGATTCAGTCCGAGCGTCAGCAGCTGATAGGGGCGCGCCACACGGGAGGGGGCATATCCCAGCAGGAGCAGGTTCTCCATTTTGCCGCTGTTCTTCTGCAACAGCAGGAAGATACTCAGCATCAGGATATAGAACGACATCGCGCTGAACACCAGTCCCACGCCGGCCACGCCGCCCGCGGCGATCCGCAGGAAGCGGGCCGCCCTGCCGTCGTCCCGGCGGTCCCCCTCGGCTTCATAGCCCTTGCGGGCGAGGTAATCCGTCACGGCCGCATCGACCGGACGGTCGGTCTCGACGATAATCCGCGCCGGCTGTTTCGCGGCTCCGCTCCCGAAGCGCCCGTTCGACCAGCGGATGAACGCATCGGGCACCAGAATCGTATTCAAACGGTTGGACAACCCGACGATCCGCCCGCGGAACTGCTCCCGATGTCCGTTACCCGCAATCTCGATGCCGAGTGAGACCCGGCGGAAGATGCCTTCCGATATCTGCGGCAGTCCCTGCGACCGGGCGAATCCGTAATTATAGAGGTTCAGGTAGTTGCGCGGAATGATGATGGGGATGTCCCTGTCCCCGGCCTTGTAATCCCAATTTTCGGCCCCGACGTCGAGGAAGCGGTCGGGCACCGACTCGAAAAACAGGTAGGTCGAAAGCTCCACGCCGCCCATGCCGACCGTTCCCTTTATCCGGTAATCGGCAGGCGTGAAGGCCCCGGCTTCGCGCACGAAGGGCTGCGCCCGCAGGTCGGCCAGCTCTTCGGCCGTAAAGTCGCTGCTGCCCAGTCCGATCGCCTGAAGCGCCCCGACCTGCTTCGACAGCACCAGATAATCGCCCCGCATGAACGAATCGGGCCGGTCGAAAACCGGCAGGACGTCGCGGTATGCCTGCAAAGCCGTCAGCACGATCGCCATGCCGACCAATCCGGCGAGAGTGAATCCGACGGTCTGGGCCATGCTCAGATGACAGCGCAGCAATTTCCAAAGCAACCTCATAACGTAAAGATTTTATGGTACGGCAGCCGGAGCCGACTGCCGACCGAGGTGACGATCACTCCCGCTCCCTGCGCCTGCGCGCCCTCCAGCAGCAACGCCGAGAGCACCTCCCCGTTGGCGGCGTCGAGATGGCTCACCGGCTCGTCGAGCAGGATGAAATCGAAGGGCTGGCACAAACAGCGGATGAATGCGACGCGCTGCTGCTGCCCGAACGAGAGCTTCCCGGCCGGAGTATCCCGCTTGCCGGCGATCCCCGCAGCTTCGAGCAGGCGCTCGATCCGGTCCGGTGTCAAAAAGTGGGTAAGTTCGTTCTTCAGCGCGAGATTCTCCGCCACGGTCAGCTCCCCGAACAGACGCAGGTCCTGAAAGAGCATGCTCAGCGACCGGCGGCGCAGTTCGCCCCACTGCGCCACGGAAAGCGTCCGGCAGTCCGCAGCGTCGAACAGGATGCGGCCCGCATAGTCGGTTCTGGCCCCGTACAGAAAACTGCACAACGAAGACTTTCCGGTTCCCGAAGCGGCTTCGACCAGATAATACTCCCCCTTGCGGAATGTCACGTCATGCAGCCACAAGTCCGATTTCGGCGGCTCCGGATTGCCCGCAAAGGCGTCAGGCAGCACCTGCTGCAAAGTAATCGACTCCATACATCATCTGTTTCAGGAAAAGCGGCCGTTCTTCGAGGACGGCCGCTTTTCTCTGTTTCCACGGATATTACAAATTCGCTTCCGGCACGTACTGACGAATCAGCTCGCCGGTCTTGCCGCAAATGGTCTTGAACGAGTTCTGCTCCTTGTCCACCATGTTTACGATCATCGTGCCGCCCTTCATCGTACCATAGGCTTCCATGTCGTCGAACATGCCGAGCACGGAGAGCGCCGCTTCCGCCTGCGGAGTGACATTGCCGCCGAGCAGTTGGGCGATCATCGCGTTCAGCCCCTCGAAATCGAGGTAGAAGGTCGAGGACTGACCTTTGAAAATCTTATCCATCGACTCCATCGACGCGATTTCGCCGCCGTCGAGCGCCATCTTCACGACCGCGTCGGTCGTGCAGTAGAGCACGTCGCCCTTCACGCCGAACAGGATCGTCACGCCGCCCATGTTCAACGTGTATTCACCCTCGGCGGTCTGCTGAACCGGCATGCCGGCCAAGTTGGTGACGATCGTCTGCAGCACGGCAGGATCTTTCACCTGCGCCAGCATCGACGCCACGGGATATTTGCCGTCGATGCCCATTCCTGAGAAGGAAAGCAGGAAGTCGCCGTCGAAGGGTTCCATCACCTGCTTGACCATCGGATTTGCCATCAGCATGCCGTAACCGGGCATCGCCGAAAGCATCGAATAGAGCTTTTCGCCGTTGAGTCCCAGCGACATCGCGCCGATCGAAGCGGCCGGCACATAGCGCAGCAGCGCTCCGGTCTGGGGCTTGACATAGGCATAGAAATCCATCATCTTGGCTTCGCTCTCCTTGTCCTTGTACGACACGGCGGCCTCCGTAACGATCCGGCCCTTCTCGAAATTGACCGAACCGACCATCGTCGCCCCCTTCAGCGCATCCATCATGGGCATCGAGCTGAGCATCGGATTGTTCATCATGGGGAGTATCTCACCGTACGAAAGCACCATGTTGACGTCGTTCTTCCGGGCGAGCTGCTCCGCAACGGCCTTGTCGCCCATCAGGCTCTCGCCGCTCTTCTGGGCGAACAGCTTGCGCACGTCGCCGGCCAGATCGTCAACGCCGTTCTGCACGAAATAGACCATGAACGCGATGTCGTTGTAGGCGCACAAAACGCCGGCATCGCCCTCTTTACCCAGATCGACGACCGAAACGCCGCCCTTGGTTTCGGGCGTGACACCGCTCTTTTCGTTGATCCGCGCAAGCAGAGCGTCGAATTTGGCCTTGTCGCCGATCGGCAGCAGCAGACCGCCCCGCATAACGGGAGCATCGACAGTGCCTTCCATCGCCGCAAAGAAGAAAAAATCCTTTTTCACGTCGATACCCGATTCGCCCGGATTCTTCAGCAAGGCGAGCAGGTACTCCTTCTCCTCGGCGGAGAGGTTCTGGTCTTTATCCAGTTCGGCCTTGATCCGGACATAAAGCGGATGCTGGTCCAAATCGCCGGCTTCGCACTTCTGCATCAGCGATGCGGGATTGACCGACACGGTCATAAACGAGTCTGCGGGCAGGATGCTGCGGTAATCCGCGCTGCCGCCGCAGGAAACAATCAGCATGGACGCCGCCGCAAGGCAGGCCAGCTTCAAAGGTCGTAAGAAATTCTTCATATGCTTCAAATTTAAAATGAATCCGATTAAGGAACAAAACTATAAAAAATCGGCAAACCGCACGCTGTTTCAGGCAAATAAATTCGCATTCGGCGCCAAAATATTCCGCATGCGCCCCGAACGGCTCGTTTTCCGGGAATAAATTGCTATTTTTGCATGGAATAGATTACCGCACAAGCCATGACCCCGACCTCGCTTTTCATACTGACAACCTGCTGCCTGACAGCCATCCTCGCCATCGTCCTGCTGCTCTGGCATCGGGAATCCCGCCGTCTCGGCGCGTCGAACGCCGACGCCGAAGCGCGCGAACGCGACGCCGCCGCCCGTCTTTCGGCCGCCGAAGCCCGGCTGGCCGCAGCCGAGCAGGCCGTGTCGGCCGAAAGGGAGCTTCGCCAGCGGTACGAAGCGCAGGCACAAGCACTGACCGAACAGCGGACCCGCACCGAAGCGGAGCTGGCGGCGCTCCGGGCCTCGTCCGAGACGGAACTCGCGTCGCTGCGGGCGAAAAACGCCGAGGAGCGTGCGGCCGAGAAGGCCGAGCGCGAAAAGCTGGAGGAGACCTTCCGGGCGCAGTTCAAAAACCTCGCGACCGAAATTCTGGGCGAACACTCGGTGCGCTTCCGCCAAACCAGTCAGGAGCAGATCGACAGTCTGCTGAAACCCTTCCGCGACAACATCGCCGAATTCCGAAAGCGCGTCGAGGACATCTACACCACCCAGACGGCACAGCGCGGCGAACTGAAGGCCGAGCTGAAAAACCTGATGGAACTCAACCGGCGCATCACGACCGAGACCACGAACCTGACGAACGCACTGAAAGGCAATTCGAAAGTGCAGGGCGACTGGGGCGAAATGCTGCTGGAGACGATCCTCGACAGCTCGGCGCTCTCGAAGGGCATCCACTACCAGACGCAGTACAACATCAAGGACGAGGAGGGCCGCAACCTGCGACCCGACGTGGTCCTGCACCTGCCCGAGAAGAAAGACATCGTCATCGACTCGAAAGTTTCGCTCACGGCTTTCGTAGGCTACACCTCGGCCGAAACCGAAGAGGAGCGCCGCCGCTACCTCGCTGCCCACACGGCCTCCGTCCGCCAGCACGTCAATGAACTGGGACGCAAGGAGTACCAGCGCCTGCTCAACTCGCCCGACTTCGTCATCATGTTCATCCCCAACGAGCCGGCCTTCCTCGCCGCATTGCAGAACG
>ENA-UEOJ01000959-UEOJ01000959.1-human-gut-metagenome-genome-assembly--contig:-NODE-959-length-21881-cov-20.927811_pt1 | contig 21881 bp, 16 predicted proteins | sample MGYA00242885_ERZ507886 | MGnify/ENA primary metagenome ERZ507886 (study PRJEB26167, sample SAMN06115505) | human gut metagenome | host: Homo sapiens | place: China:Anhui | collected 2015-08-07... | reverse complement strand
TTAGGGATGAACGATACTTTGAATTGAGGCTATATGCACTGCATGATTGCCGCATCACGCGAAATGTCGGATGAACCTTATTGTTGCTACTATCATGCCCCCACGTTGGTCATTGTCTCCAATGAGCCGGACAAGTGGTGGGCCGGTATGGATTGTGCCTGCGCCTTGGAGAACATTTTTCTTGCAGCCAAGTCCCTCGGCATCGGTTCCTGCTGGATTAACCAGTTGGGGCAGACCTGCGACGACCCCGATGTCCGGGCTTTCTTGACAAAGCTGGGTGTACCCGAGAGCCATAAGGTATATGGCTGCGCAGCCCTGGGATATGCTCCCGCCGATGCTCCGGTGAAGGAGAAAAAGGTGAAGGAAGGTACGGTGACCATCATCCGCTAAACAGAGATACCCGCAGGAGAGGTGGCGGTCAGGTAATTAATCATACATGAAGCAAAATAACGTATAATTCCGCCACTCTCCGTTGGGCTTCCTCTTCACAGAGGAAATGGGTTATCGCTGCATATTGATGATGCCGCTGTCCGTATCACTGTTGTTCAGCCCCTTGTTGCCTGCCTTGTGCTTGCGTCCGAACTCGAATGTATAACCCACGCGCAGCACGACCATCTGTCCCGTCTCCCTGACGAATGTCTCGGAACGGAAAGGAGCCACTTTGCTGATTCTTTCTTTTCCCACTTTATAGTTATTGGTGAAAGGAAACATAATACCGATTCCCGCCTGAAGGTTACGCCGGGTGTACATTGCCATGAATGCCGTCTGGTTTTCGTTCTTCTTGATGGTTTCGCCGAAGAAATTGTTCTGCACTTTCCGGAACTGCCCGAGCAGCGAGAAGTCTTTATATTGCACTTGCGCCATCACGCTGTAATAGAATTCATCGTACATATGGCTATAGTTCAGGCCTTCCGACCAACTGCGCGTATATCCTCCCGAAGCATAAAGCGTCAGGAAATCCTTCAGCCCGAACAGCGTAGCGCCGTTAATGCCGACCATCAGTTCCGCATTCAGGCTTTGGAACGACCGCTGGTTTTCATCTTTCAGTATCAGTTTGCCGTCCTCCACGAAGATGCTTTCCATGATGGGATTGTCATAATACTGGTGGCGCACGCTCAGATTGGCATTGAACTGCTTCTTCGAATAGCTGTAAGACAAGGAGTTCGTGAACTGTTGATACGTTTTCAGCAACGGGTTTCCGCGGACTATCTGTATCGTGTCCATCGCTTGCTCCACATCAGTCAGCGAGCCGAGCGACGGTATGGCAGGACTGATGTTGAACCGGTAGCGCAGGAATCCCGCCTTCTTCAGATTATAGCTCAACCGCACGGTGGGCGTGAAGGTATAGTAAGCATGCTCTTCCTCACTTTCCTTGAACCAGGCACGTGTCATTCCTACACTGCCCGCATAGCTGAAGTCCTTTACCTTGCCCTGCACCTCGAAGAAAGCGGATGTCTGCGACTGGTCCATCTTCGAAGTGGTAGGGTTGGAACCTTTATACTCATTCTCTGTCCGCATCTGATAGTGGCGGGCACCGCCGCTCAGCTTCACCTCCTTGAAGTTCTTTTCATAGATGGCTTCGCCAATGACGGAGCGCTTGTCACCGTCCACCAATGTCTGGATGTCTGCCAGCGGTGCGTTCTCGTCTTTGTACTCCTTGTATTTCCGGTTGTTCTTGGTATGGATGAGCGTTCCCGTTACATTCACCTGGATGCTCTGCTGATGGGGCAGGGTATGCTGGAAGTAAAGGTCGAGCGCCGGAGAGTAGCTGGATGTATGGTTGTTGACGTATGAATAGATGGACTCCGTGCTGCCCACTGCCCACATCTTGTTCAGCTCATTCTGGTAGGGGGCATTGCTGAGGTTGTTACGGAAAATGGCATTGAATACATATTTGTCCGCTTTCGTCAGATTGTACGTCAGATTCAGGTTGTTGATGAAGCTCAGGGAGGGAGACTCGTCTTCGATGCCTTCCTTGATGCGGTCGATGGTACGGTCGCCCAGATAGAAGGTTTCATGGGATTCGAGGCGGCTGTGATACTTGCCGTTCTTGTTGAAGTAGTCGATGCCCCATTCGGAGTTCTTGTAATTGAACTTCGCGCTCAGGAAATTCTCTCCCCATAGGGTGTGGGGCGAATCGGAGAGTTGGAAGTTCACAACACCGCCCGTTTCGCGGCGGCGCAGGATAATGTTGACTACGGCGCCCAGTTCATCGTCTCCGTACTGCTTGCCGGGGTCTTCGATGAACTCCACACGCAGTACGTCTTTGGCTCTGACGGCCGCTATCTCCTTGTCTGTCACTTTAATGCCGTTGATACGGGTTTGTACGGCCCCACCACCGCTGACGCTCATGCTGTTGCTCAGATTGTCCACTTGCAGACGGGCAATGCCGAGATTGTTCAGCAGGTCATAGGCACCGAACGAGCGTTTCAGCTGGCTTTCGGAAGGCAGGATAATTTGCCGGTCTACCCGCTGCAGCACATTGCTGGCGGATACCGTCACTTCACCGAGGCTTACGGCATCTTCCTGCAACTGTACATCGCCCAGGTCGAGGCTTTTATTCAGTTTCAGCAGTATGTTTTCACTTTGGAGGCCGATGAAGGAGATGGAAAGGCGGTAATCGCCTGCCTTGATTTTATGGAGGGTGAACTTGCCTTGTGCATCCGAGGTTACTCCGGTCACCAAAGTAGAGTCTATGGTCCATAATGACACATTGGCGGCTATAACTGCCTCTTGCGAAGTGTCCGTGACGCGTCCTTTGATGGAGAGGCTCTGTGCCTGCGTACGGAGTACGGAGAGGGCAAGCAATAGTAAAAAAAGTTTGGTTTTCATAATCGTTTGTATTAGTCTGTTACTGTTGGATAGGGATGCAAAAGCCACTCCTTCCGTTAAGGAAAGATGTTGAGGCTTGTATGTCAGTTGTTTATACTTTCCTCGTCTGTCCGATGAAAGTCAGGAATGCATGAAGGAATAAATCTCGTACATCAGTGTCGAAACTTTGACAATCGTAAGTCCGAAGAGGAGTCCGAAGGTAATCCATAATGCAGTCTTTGCGTATCTCTTCATGAACCGTCTTTTTTAAGTTTGTTATATCGTTCTGTTATTTCTTCTATACTGATGCTGAGCAGCTCCATGCTGCGGAACATGTCGGCAAGCTGGTTTTCAAAAAATTCTTTCTTCTGTATTCGCATCACTTTCTTCACCGCATCTTTGGAGAGGTAGAACCCCATTCCCCGTTCCGGGTAGATGATGTCCTCCGTCTGGAGGTATTCATAGGCCTTCAACACGGTGCGCGAGTTCACTGCCAGTTGTGTGGAGAGCTCCCTCACGGATACCACCCGCTCTTCCGCCCGCCATTCGCGGGTGAGAATCTTGCTGAAACAGAAGTCTACAATCTGCTGGTATATCGGCTTGTTGGTCTTGAAGTCCATAGGCTACAGTTGTTTTTCTTTGAGCAGGAAGTAGCTCGATGCCCATGAACCGAGCAGCACACTGATAGGAGCCGCATAATTGCAGAAAGTCACGATGGCTTGTGCACCGGCCGACAGCGGATAGTTGGTGTGGGGCCATGTGGCAATGTTATCCATCCAGTATCCGTCCGCTCTGGCTTCGGGCATGAGGGAGGCCACAAAAGTTACAATTCCTATGCAGACGGCAATGGAGCCTACAAAGATGGTGAAACTTTTCAGCAGGACTTGCCGGCTGAAGGCGAAGTATCCGATGAAGGCGGAAGCATGCAGGATTACATAGGTCAGTATCTGGGTGTTGTGTATCCGGAACATCGTGATGTGCGTTGCAAAATACTGCAGGAACTCGCTGCCGCTTAAGGACAGCAGACCTTTGAGGCAGGCTATCAGCAGACTGCAGAATAGGGGAAGCAGCAGCAGGTATTTTATCCAGATATGCAGGAACTTCTCGAATGCCGATGCCGGCAGCAGTATATCGAGAGTAGAGTTGCGTTTGCTGAAATTTGTTTCCAGCAGGCAGGGGGCAATGAGGATAAACCATAGTACGTAGCGGGAGAATTCGGTGGCAGAGGTATGTTTGCCGTAATAACTTCCACCGCGGTTTATGTCGTAGAGAATGCACAGGATGCAGATGAACGATACGACGGCTGCCGACCAAAGCAGGTGCCTGCCGGTCTCATTCCTTTTATATTGTTCCAGTAGCAGGAAGCGTTTCAGATTAAAAGTTGCGTTCATAGTTCTGTTTGTATGATGGATTTTCATTGAAACATGCTCTTTATCTTTTCCGGTTGTTGCAGCACCGCTTTATACAGCAGTTCGATGTCCGGTGTGTTCTCTTCTCCGTCCTCGTTGGGGAGAATGGAGAAATGGCCTGCCAAGTCTTGTTCGCTGTAAATGCTTTCTGCCGGCAGGATGTCCGTACGGGCAAAGAGAAGCCGGTTACTGATTTCGTCCTGCGAACGGTTCAGTAATATTTCGCCTTTGCCAAGGATGACGAGATGGTCCAGCAGATTCTCGAAGTCGTGCGCCTGATGGGTGGAGATGAGCAGCGTGCTTTCATCGTCCATGCTGCGGCTGATGATACGTTTCAAGGCTTGGCGGGAGGTGATGTCCAGCCCGTTTGTCGGTTCGTCGAGCAGGATGTATGGAGTATGCAGGGCAAAGGCGTATGCCAGCATTGCCTTCTTCTGTTGTCCGTAGGAGACGGAAGAGAGTTTTTGTTTCCGGTTGATTTTCAGCTCTTCCAGGTTCAGCTTGAATTCTTCCTGATTGAAATGTGGATAGAATACGGAATGGCGTGCAGCGAAGCTGGCGATGCTTTCGGTAGGCATCTGCAACTCTTCGGGCAGGAAGAAGTAACGGGCCAACCCTTCGGACTGTCTCTCTGCCGTGTTTCTTCCGTCTATGCTGCACTTTCCGTTTTTGGGAAAGAGTAGTCCGCAGATGAGATGCATCAGCGTCGTTTTGCCTACGCCGTTTTCTCCCAGAAGTCCATATATACCGTTTCCTATTTCCAAAGATATATTGTTGAAAATAAGTGGATTGGACTTGTATCCGTAGCTTGTGTTCTCTATCGTTATCATAACTTTATTAGTGTTGTACTGATGTGCAACACTGCAAACGTAGGGTAAGTTATGGAGAAAAGCAAGGGAAAGTGATACTTATTAACTTCTTTTAGCGGTTGTGCGCTTGCCGTTTGCTTACAGCATCTTCACCAGTATGTCCCATACAGCCACCATGTGGCAGGCTGAACCGCCTAATACAAAGAAATGGAAAACCGAGTGCATGTACCGTGCCTTGCGCAAGGAGTAGAAGGCGGCTCCCGTGATGTAGCATACTCCTTCGGCAATAATCCAGTAGCAGGCTGTGGGGGAGAGGGCGAAAAGCTGCTTGAATACTACCAGTACGGACAGTCCCATCAGGATGTAACACACTGTTTCCACGTAACTGTGCTCCTCCATCTTGCGGAAGCTGACAACAGTGCCGATGATGGCGCATAGCCAGACGAAGCCGAAAAGTTCCCATCCCCAACCGCCGTCCTCTCTCAATGCAATGAGCGTGATGGGGGAGTAACTGCCTGCAATGTGCCAATAGATGGCCGCATGGTCCCAATGCCGCAAGCGCCGTTTCCACGGATTATGGTGTTTCAGGGAGTGGTAGAGTGTGGAGGCAAGATAGGAGCCGCCCATGCCGAACAGATAGAGCCATACGCCGCATGCTGCCCAAAGGTTCTGTGCCTGGTAGCATTTTATCAGGAATAGTGCACTTACAATTACTCCCATGGCAATGCCGATGCCATGGGAGATGGAATTGATGGTTTCTTCTTTTTTACTATAAAATAGTCCGTTACGCTTTCTTTTCATCAGTCGAAGCATCCATAGCATGTGGGCAACAGTTTACGGTCTCCCAACGTGTTGTCTACGCGTGCCACGTTCACCCAGAACTTGTTTTCGCGCACGCTTTCTATCGGGTAGGCTGCCTTTTGGCGGGTATAGCTGTGCTCCCATGTGTCGGCTACCACTTCGTATTCGGGATGCGGGGCATTCACCAGCACGTTGTCCGTCTTGTCGACTTCGCCGTTCTTCACCTCTTGAATCTCGTCCCAGATGGTCAGCATCACGTGGACAAAGTTGTCGAGTTCGGCAAGGCTTTCGCTCTCCGTCGGTTCAATCATCAGTGTGCCGTGTACCGGGAAGGAGAGGGTAGGGGCATGATATCCATAATCCATCAGGCGCTTGGCGATGTCGTTTTCGCTGATGCCCGTCTCTTCGTGCACCTTACGGCATTCCAATATCATTTCGTGTCCCACGAAGCCGGTAGCACCGCGATAAACAATGCCGTATGTATCCTTGAGGCAGGCTGCCAGGTAGTTGGCGCTGAGGATGGCTATCTTTGTGGCCCGTGTCAGCCCTTCTGTTCCCATCATGCGGATATAGCCGTAAGTAATGGGGAGGATACCTGCACTGCCGAAAGGAGCTCCGGACACCTGGTTGGCGGCATTGCCGAACAATTTATGTCCCGGAAGGAACGGAACCAGATGCTCTGCCACGCAGATGGGACCTACGCCCGGTCCGCCGCCACCGTGAGGAGAGGCGAACGTTTTGTGCAGATTCAAATGGCAGACATCCGCACCGATAAAGCCGGGATTCGTCAAGCCTACTTGGGCATTCATATTGGCACCGTCCATATATACTTGCGCACCGCAGGCGTGTATAATGTGGCAGATTTCCACAATTTCCGTTTCAAAGATACCGTGTGTGGAAGGGTAGGTAATCATTAGGGCGGCGAGGTCCACCTTGTTTTCTTCCGCTTTGGCACGCAGGTCAGCCATATCCACATTGCCTTGTGCGTCGCAGGCGCAGGTCACGGTGGTAAAGCCTGCCTGGATGGCAGATGCAGGGTTGGTGCCGTGTGCGGATGCCGGTATCAGTATTTTGTTGCGGTGCCCTTGTCCTATGCTTTCCAGATAGGCGCGGATGACGCGGAGTCCTGCATATTCGCCTGCCGCACCGGAGTTGGGTTGCAGGCTGACACCGGCAAAGCCGGTAATTATCTTCAGCTCTTCACTGAGGTTGCTTATCAGTTCGCGGTAACCTTCGGCCTGGTCTTCGGGCACCAGGGGATGCATGTTCATGAATTCCGGACGGCTGAGCGGCAGCATCTCTGCGGCAGCGTTCAGCTTCATGGTGCACGAGCCGAGGGAAATCATGGAGTGTGCCAGTGAGATGTCTTTGCGGTCGAGGCGCTTGATGTAGCGCATCATCTCCGTTTCCGTATGGTATTTGTTGAATACTTCGTGTGTCAGATAGGCGCTTTGGCGCTTCATCTCCGCGCTGATGCTACTTGCCATGGGTACGTCGCTTGTCTTTTCCCAATCCCTTCCGGCGGCAATGGCAAAGATGGAGAGCAGTACGTTGACGGCAGTGATGTCCGTAGTCTCATCGATGCTCATACCTACGTCCCCATTCTTGAAATAACGCAGGTTCACTTCCTTGCTCAAGGCGATGGTACGTATCTGCTGTGCCGAAATGGTGTCGGGCAGTGCAAAGCGGAGCGTGTCGAAATATTGTGCATTGACCTGCTTGTACCCCAGTCTGTTGATACTTTCTTCCAGAAATACGGCAATGCTGTGGATGCGTTCTGCAATGGTGCGGATGCCTTCCGGACCATGATATACGGCATAGAAGCCTGCCATTGTAGCCAGCAGTGCCTGCGCGGTACAGATGTTGGAAGTCGCCTTTTCACGCTTGATGTGTTGCTCGCGGGTTTGCAGCGCCATGCGGTAGCACAACTTGCCGTATTTGTCTTTCGACCAGCCGATGATGCGTCCCGGCATATTGCGCTTGTACTCGTCGCGGGTGGCAAAGTAGGCTGCCGACGGCCCGCCGTAGAACATCGGTGTACCGAGCCGTTGTGTGGTTCCGAAGACGATGTCAGCTCCCCATTCTCCCGGAGGGGTGAGCAGGGCGAGGCTCAGAATGTCGGCGGCAACGGCCACTTTGCAGTTGGCTGCATGGGCTTTTTCCACGAAGGCGCGATAATCTTCCACGTTGCCGGCGGCGTTGGGATATTGCAGTACGCAGGCGAAGATGTCCGGCGTGAATTCCATTTCATGGTATTTTCCTATACGCAGCTCGATACCTTGCGGAATGGCGCGGGTAGTCATTACTGCCAGTGTCTGCGGGAAGACGGCTTCGTCTACAAATACCACGTTGGCGCCCGATTTCTGCATGTCGCGCGGACGCAGGGCATACATCATCGTCACGGCTTCGGCTGCGGCAGTCGCTTCGTCCAGCAGGGAGCAGTTGGCAAGGGGCATGCCGGTGAGGTCGCATACGGCAGTCTGGAAGTTCATCAGGGCTTCCAGGCGTCCTTGTGAGACTTCGGTCTGATAGGGGGTATAGGAAGTGTACCAAACGGGGTTCTCGAATACGTTCCGTTGGATAACGGCAGGAGTGATGGTGTTGTACCATCCCATACCGATATAGGTTGTATAAAGTTTGTTTTTGGCAGCCAACCCTGCAATATGTTGTCCGAATTCGTACTCTGTCATTGTCTTGGGCAGAGCCAGCGGTTCTTTCAAGCGGATGTTGGCAGGAATGGTTTTATCAATCAGCTCGTCCAGGCTTTTCACTCCTATTTTTTGGAGCATCTTCTCCTCGTCTTTTTCGCTGATGCCGATGTGGCGGTAGGCCAATAGGTCGTTTTTCATGGCTGTAATGATTTAAAAGTTTGCTGTATATTTACCGGAAGAACGGATTCTCCGCTTTCTCTATTCCTATGGTAGTCGGCGCTCCGTGTCCGGGATAGACAATCGTGTCGTTGGGCAGGATGAACAGACGGCTGCAAATATGCTCTATCAGTTCGTCGAAGTTGCCACCGGTGAGGTCGGCACGGCCGATGCTGCCTTGAAACAACACATCCCCCGAGAACATGCAGTGGTCTGCCGCGCAATAATACACCAGACTGCCCGGTGAGTGTCCCGGTACATGGATGGCTTCCAGTTTCGTATTGCCGAAGGTGATGATGTCTCCATCGTGCAGATAAGTGCCCAGGGGCACGGGGGCTTCCTGCAGCTGGAAGCCGAACATGCGGCTTTGTTTCGGCGCTTCATCAATCCAGAACTCATCGGCCTGGTTGGCTTCGGCCTTCAGACCGAACTCTTTCAGCATGAAAGGATTGCCGAAGATATGGTCCAGATGCAGATGGGTATTCAGCAGATGTTTCACATTCAGCCCATTCTTGGTAATGAAGTTTTTCAAGGCCTGCTTTTCTTCCTCATAAAAGCAGCCCGGGTCAATGACGACCGCTTCATTGGTTTCGTCCCAAAGCACATAACAGTTCTCCGGGAACATATTAAATTCGAATCTCTTTATTTTCATATTATGTATTTAGATTTCTAAACCTCAACTATCTCTCAACACCCTACGTACACTACTTTTTTTGTCTCGAAGAACTCCTCTTCAAAGAACTCCTTCAGGTCCCACAACGTGGTCTTGTTCTTGACGGGCATGGTTTCGTTCCCCAATTCGCCCCCCTTGAGGCAAATCAGTCCGTTGGGCAATGCGTTCTGCTGTTTTGGGGAGATGTTCTTACGGATAATCTTCAGCAGGTCTGTCAGCGGCATCACGGCACGGCTCACCACAAAGTCGAACTTCCCTTTTTCCTCTTCTGCACGGGCATGACGGAAGGTGGCGTTTTTCAGCCCGATGCTGTTGGCTATTTCGAAGGCTACGCGTACTTTCTTTCCGATGCTGTCCACCAGATGGAACTGTACTTCGGGGAAAAGGATGGCAAGCGGGATTCCCGGAAAGCCTCCTCCCGTGCCGAGGTCCATAATCTGTGTCCCCGGTCTGAAGCGGATTACCTTGGCTATGCCCAGAGAATGCAGCACATGGTGTTCGTACAAGTTCTCTATATCTTTGCGTGAAATGACATTAATCTTAGAATTCCAGTCCATGTAGAGGTCGTAGAGGGCGGCAAACTGCCGTTTCTGTTCTTCCGTCAGGTCCGGGAAATATTTGAGTATTAAATCCATTGTGAATTTTATGTTAATAGACAATTGATTACGGTTCCTATTGGTCGCCTGCTTTTATCGTATTGCTCAAGGTGACGAATTCGCTGTTCATCAGATGGGTTATGTCCTCATAAGACAACGTGATTTTGGTTGCTCCCATTACGTATGGGGCAATTTCATATACATTATAATAGAAGGTGATTCCCGTTGGGTCCAGATAGAAATTCTCGATAGGCTCCAGGTCACCGGTGGTGGCGTAGCCCATGTCCTCCAGCTCTTGGCGGGTGCTGACGTTGTTGTCTGCCATCAGCTGTTTCCAAAGCAAGTCGGTCAGCGCTTCCTTATAGTCGCCTTCAAAGAGGTCGCCTAGGTGGATGGGGCTTAGGGTCTTTAGGTCGAGGTTGAGGAAGGTGGACATATAGATGCCGTGTGCGCCGCCGGTATATTCGTTGTAATCTATACGGTAGGTCAGTATTAAGGTATTGCACAACTGCACATGGCTTTCGATTCCTTTATAATAGGAATACCAGGCTCCTATGCTCTGCTCGTCCTGTTTGTCCTCCTCGTCTTTCTTGTACATCGGCTCCAGGTCATTGCGGTAGTCGCCGACATATTTCTCCGTATATTTCTTGACAGCTTCTTCGGGTGTCATCGCCATGTACTTGTCGCCGAAGCAGGCAGATAGGAAGAAGGTGTTCAGACTGTCTTTCAGCCTTACGTCGGATGACTGGCTGGCGTAGGCAACGTTGAGGATGAGGTTGCAGGCCGGCTTGGCTGTGTCTCCGAAGAGATGTACGGTTTCGTTTACTTGTATACTGTCGAACTCCAACGCGTATGCGTTTTTGTTCACGGTGTTACCGCAGGAAAAGAAAAAGCCGCTTGCCGCAAGCAGAAGGACAAGTAGGCTGACAGTTTGCTTTTTCATATTGAGTTTCGTTTATAAATCAACATATCAATCAAAAAACTTTATCGACAAATATAGAACTTATTAACGAACTGCAGGCATAAAAAAGGAAAAATTAATTCCGGCAAACGGTTAAAACTTTCTATCTTTGCAGCGCTTATGAAGGAACTCCGTTACATACTGGCTGTACTCTTTTCCTCTCTTATCATTATAAGCGGAGTGGGGATTTCTGTAGTTCAGTATTGCTGTGCCGGATGCGAGACGACACAAAGTTGTTGCACCTCCGGCTGTTCCAAATGCCATCATGCACATCGTGGTTCACAAAAAACGTGCAAGGATACCGGTTGTACAGCCGTCTACTACAAGGTGGATTTCGTGAAACATGCACACGAGTCTGCTTCGTTCGTGCCATCCCTTACACTGTTTTGTGAGCAACTGCCGCTGTTTGATTACTCCTTGCCGCAAGTGGCCTGCACTCCGGAAGTGCATTTCGGGGCACCGCCATATGTCGTCGGCTCGCGTCATTATCTGGCGCTCTATTCCACGTTTCTCATTTAGTGTTGTTTTATACGGGGCAATGACATGAATTGTCCGGAGGGAACTGTTTGTTTTTTAATCACTTCTTTAAGTATAAAACAGAAATGAAATATAGTTTGATAGTCATCCTTCTGTTCTCTTTCATCGCCTTGCAGGCGCAGGTAAAGGGAACGGTAAAGGATAATTTGGGCGACCCGATTGCGGGTGCCAACCTCTTCTGGCAGGGAACCACTCAAGGAACCACCACTTCGGCAGACGGTACCTTCTCCTTGTCCAAACCCAATGACAAGCATATGCTTGTAGTCAGCTTTATCGGTTTTGAGAACGATACGATACACGTCAGTAACCGCAATGAGACGCTCGACATTGTCTTGCGCGAAGGGGTGGAACTGAGCGAGGTGAATGTGGTCAGCCGTAAGTTGGGCACCATGAAGCTGCGCAACAGTGTGATGAATGAAGATATGATAAGTAGCGCCGAGTTGAGTCGTGCCGCCTGCTGTAACCTGGGAGAGAGTTTTGTGACCAATCCCTCGGTGGACGTCACCTACTCTGATGCCGCCACCGGTGCTAAGCAAATCAAGCTTCTCGGCTTGTCCGGTACGTATGTGCAAATGATGACGGAGAATATCCCCAACTACCGCGGCTCTGCCGCCCCCTACGGACTGGGTTATGTACCCGGGCCATGGATGCAGAGTATTCAGGTGAGCAAGGGCAGTTCATCCGTGAAGAACGGCTATGAGGCCATCACGGGACAAATCAATGTGGAATTCAAGAAACCCCAGTTGCCCGAAGCCGATTGGTTTTCCGCCAACCTCTTTGCCAGCAGCACCAACCGTTACGAAGCCAATGCCGATGCCACGGTGAAACTCTCCAAACGTTGGAGCACCTCTTTGCTGGCGCATTACGAGAATGAGACCAAAGCTCACGACAGCAACGACGACGGCTTTGCCGACATCCCCCGTGTGGAGCAGTACAACCTCTGGAACCGCTGGGCATACATGGGCGACCGCTACGTCTTCCAGGCAGGCATCAAAGTGCTTACAGAAGACCGCAACAGCGGGCAAGTCAGCCATGGCAAAACGTCCCTGGCAGACCCTTATAAGATAAGTATAGGTACCGACCGCTACGAAGCCTTCACCAAGAACGCCTATATATTTAATAAGGAGAAGAACACCAACCTGGCATTGATTCTTTCCGGCTCCCTGCACAAGCAGGATGCCTTGTACGGACGGAAAATCTACGATGTGGACCAGCACAACGCTTATGCCTCCTTGCTGTTCGAGACGGAACTGACCAAGCGTCAAAGCCTTTCTGCCGGACTGAGCTTCAACTATGACTCCTACGACCAGCACTATCGCCTGGACAATGACGCCGCACAGCCTTTGACGAAGAAATTCACCAAAGAAGCCGTCCCCGGCGCCTACGTGCAGTACACCTACAACTGGGACGATAAACTGGTGCTGATGGGTGGTATCCGCGGCGACCATAGCAGTGAGTACGGCTATTTCGTCACTCCGCGTTTCCATGTGAAGTACAATCCCAACGAGTATGTACATTTCCGTCTTTCGGCAGGAAAGGGATACCGCACGAACCATGTGCTGGCCGAGAATAACTACCTGCTGGCAAGCAGCCGCCGGATAGACATCGCCAAACGTCTTGACCAGGATGAGGCCTGGAACTATGGCGCAAGCACTTCCGCCTATATTCCCTTGTTCGGCAAAACCTTGAACCTGAATGCGGAATACTATTACACGGATTTCAGCAAGCAGGTGGTGGTAGACATGGATACGGACCCGCATGCCGTTCTGTTTTACAACCTTCACGGCCGTTCCTATTCGCAGGTAGTGCAGGTGGAGGCAAGCTATCCGTTCTTCCCGGGTTTCACCTTTACCGCGGCTTACCGTTGGACGGATGCCAAGACGAATTACAACGGAGAGCTGATGGAGAAACCCCTTACCAGCAAATATAAAGGTTTGCTGACGGCTTCTTATCAGACACCTTTGGGATTGTGGCAGTTTGATGTGACTTTGCAACTGAACGGTGGCGGGCGCATGCCGGCTCCATACGAACTGACAGACGGCAACTGGTCGTGGGAAAGGCGCTATGGCGGCTTCGAGCAGTTGAGTGCCCAGGTGACGCGCTATTTCCGTCGCTGGTCTATATACGTCGGTGGCGAGAACCTGACAAACTTCAAGCAGAAAAACCCCATCATCGATGCTTCCAATCCCTGGGGAAGCAACTTTGATGCTACGATGGTTTGGGGACCCATGCATGGGGCAAAAGCCTATGTAGGTGTCCGTTTTAACTTGCCGAGAATATAATATTATTTATTAAATCAATAGCGAAACAATGAAAACAAGAAGATTTTTAATGACTTTGGCAGTTGTACTCTTCTGTGCATCTGCCGCAATGGCGAAAGACATCCGTACAGCCGTGTTCAAGGTAGCACAGATGAAGTGTGAGAACTGTGTAAGGAAGATAAACAATAACATCCGTTTTGAGAAGGGACTGAAGGACTTCCACACAGACCTGAAGACAAAGACGGTAACCATCACGTATGATGCCGACAAGACCAATGTGGAAAAGTTGAAAGAAGGTTTCCAAAAGTTCCATTATGAAGCGGAGTTTGTCAAGGAAACCAAGCAGGACGATAAGAAGTAATTGAACAAACTGCTCATTCCAGTTGTTGCTTTATTAAAGCGGAACAACAACCATCTAAAAAATAAATCGAATGAGCAATATAATTACTAAGGCACATCCCGTGCCGGATATGCACAGCACGGGATTGCGCGTCGTCGGTGCATGGCTTTTTGCCATCGTACTGATACTGTTTTCTACAGTCTTTGTGCATGTACCCTATACCCGTGAAATACAGATGGTACTGGCAATTCCGGTACTGCTGTTTTTCGGCGCTCCTTTTTATGCCGGTGCCTGGAAGGGAACCCGGTCGGGCCGCAACAATATAGACCGTCTGGTGGCGCTTACCACCTCTGTGGCTTTTCTGTTCAGTGTGTTCAACACTTTCTTCCCGGATTATTGGCTGGGCATCGGGCTGGAACCGCATGTCTATTATGGGGTTGCCGCCGTCATCATCGCCTTTTCCCTGACCGGCGAGTTTATGGAGGAACGTGCCCGGCGAAATGTGTCGGCGGCTATCTGCCGGTTGGGAGGCTGGCAGCATAACGCAGCCCGCGTACTGCCGGAGAAGCAACGCATTGACGACCGCGTTGCCGAGCTTTTTGTCCCGGTCATTCTCATCATTTCCCTGCTGACCTTTTTTATATGGGTGTTCTTCGGAGGCATAGATGTAGTGTCACACGGTCTGTTTGCCGCTTTGTCCGTATTGGTGGTGGCTTGTCCGTGTGCGGTAGGGCTGGCCACTCCAGTAGCTTTGGCGGCGGGCCTTAATAAAGCTGCCCGCAATCATATCCTTATCAGGGACACTTCCGCTTTAGAGCAGATGCGCAATGTGGATGTGGTGGTATTCGACAAGACCGGGACCTTGACAGAAGGACATCCTACGGTAATAGGCTGGCTGTGGGCGCAAGGGCAGGAGGAGCATTATAAAGATGTACTGCTTGCTGCCGAGTCTACTTCGGACCATCCTCTGGCAGAAGCAATCGTTACGGCCCTGGAAGGGGAGGAGCAGGTTATCCCTGCCCACCTGGACGGTTTTGAAAACATTACCGGAAAAGGTGTCAGAGTGGCCTATCAGGGTGCGGAATATTGGGTAGGAAGCCATAAACTGCTGAAAGATTATCAAGCCAATTTGTCGGATATCCTGGCCGATATGCTGACACAATATGAATCGGACGGAAACAGTATTGTCTACTTTGGGCGTGAGAACGATTTACTTGCCGTTATTGCCATCAAGGACCAGTTGCGGGTGACTTCTATGGAAGCTATCCGGGAACTGCGTATCCAGGACATCGAGATATGCATGCTTACGGGAGACGGTGAGCGTACAGCTTCTTCCGTGGCCGGCAGTTTGGGTATCATGCGTTTTGTGGCCGATGCCATGCCCGATGACAAAGAGGATTTCATCCATAAGCTGCAGCTTCAGGGTAAAACGGTCGCCATGGTAGGTGATGGCGTGAACGATGCGCAAGCCTTGAGCTGTGCTGATGTAAGCATTGCCATGGGAAAGGGGACCGATACGTTGATGGACACCGCCATGATTACTCTCAGGACTTCAGACCTGCTGCTGTTGCCCAAAGTTTTCCGGTTGTCTCGCCAGACTGTGAGCCTCATGTACCGGAATCTGTTCTGGGCTTTCATCTATAATACAGTGGGTATCTTTGTCGCGGCCGGAGTACTCTATCCCGTCTATGACATCCTGCTGAGTCCTGCGCTGGCAGGTGCTGCCATGGCTCTTTCCTGTGTATCCGTGGCTTTGAGCAGCCTTCGTCTGAGTTCCAGGTTCTGATGGCTGTATTCTCAGCTGTTCCTATACTCCAGCGGACTCATGCCCATGTGCCTCTTGAAGTATTTTCCAAAGAAAGAAGCACTGGGGAAGTTCAAGGAATAGGCAATCTCCTGAATGGTCATGTTGGTTGATTTCAGCTTGGCTTTCACGTCTACGATGACGACGTGGGCGATGATGTCCAATACATTTCTGCCGGTCACTTGCCTCACGGTGGTGCTGAGGTGTTGCAGGGAGATGCCCAGTTTGTCGGCATAGAATTGCGCGCGGCGTTCGCGGGTATAGTTTTCGATGACGAGCTGCACCAGTTCGCGGCATATTTCCTCTTTCCGGCTCTTGTTCCCTTTTTGCATCTGCGGACGGTGGCAATACATTCTGTCTATGCCGCTGAGGAGCATGCTCAGAGTGCTCTGTGCCATTTTGGTGTCAGGAGGATAGGGACCGGTCGTGATGCGTGCCCATAAGGCAAAATAGTCCTTGAAATAGGAGGCGACGGTAGGGTTGATAGCCAGTACCGGATACTCCAGTATGTTGGAGAAGGAGCTTAATGTAGACTGGATGAGGTTGACTCCATTGAGGCAATGGGAAGAAAACCCCACGAATCCCAGGCACACTTTTTCCTTTTGTTCGTAAAACTGTATGATGGTTCCGGGAAGCAGGGTGATAAAATCCCCTTGCTTGATTTCCGTATCCATCAAGTTGATGGATACCGTGATGGAACCTTCTATGCATAGTGCAAAGATGCATGCTTTCAGGCGGCACGACTGTTTGTATATGTTTAGAATGTCTTCCGTTACTTCAGTCCATGCAATCATGTCTACTGGCAGGTCGACTTGAGGAAATTCCATACGCTTTGTCGTTTAGAGTTCGCACAAAGGTAATTCTTTTCCGGGAAAAAGTAACGGAAGACATTCTGTTTTTAAAATGAAATGTTCTTTTTTTAAAATGTAACGTCCATCTTTACGACGAAAGTACGTGGCGCGCCCACTGCCATGGGACGATAGCTGTACTCCTTGTTCAGCAGGTTGTTTATCATGAACTGGAAAGCTACTTCCTTGGTGGCTTTCACCCCGAAGCGCATGTCCACTGTGGCATAGTCCGTATTATGCTTTTTCCAATAGGATGCCAGGGTTTCCCCGTTGGACGAGCCGAAGAGGATGCCGCGCACGTAGTCCAGCAGGTCAGGTTCACTTTTGCTGCGTTCGTCCAGCATAATATAGTCCACGGCAAGTATCTTGCTTTTCCAGTTTACGTTGGCACCTATGTTGATGCGTTTCCACTGAAAGTCCAGCGTGGCCTTGAAACTGTGTTTCGGACGATATTTCAAGTACTTGCCGTCATTGCTTTTCTCCTTCATCTGAAGCGGGTCGGTATAGGTGTTCTCCAGGGCATTGCGTTTCTTGTAGTCGGCATCCCTCGGTTCGGTATATACATATCCCAGGTTATAGAGCAGCTTGGCGTTTTTGTTGAAGGTGTACATGCCGTTGGTGCTGATTTCCATTCCATAAATCTGTGCTTTGGACACGTTGTGGAACTGTGCCCCGATGCCGAAACCCTTGCCGTTCTTCAGCATTTGTATGGCGTCTGTAACGCTGTTTATCATGCTCAGGTCCGCATTGTTGAATAGGCCGAACTGGAATTCCACCATATCCTTGTATTGGGTATAGAAAGCGGCGACATCTGCAAATCCTTGTAAATTGCCTGCCTTGTACCCTTGCTTGAATCCCAGCTCGGCATTGAATCCTTTTTCCGGCTGTACGTTGTAGTTGGGATATACACCTACACCTCCGATGTCTTTGCGAAGGTATTTCTCGGTGATGGAGGGATTACGGTAACCCTGGCCGAAGCTGGCACGCAGGAAGCTGTAATCGGCTAGCTGGTAGTTCAGCCCGGCACGGAACACGGGGCGGAAAGGAATCTTGCTCCCGAAAACCTTTGTGTCGGCTTCCCGGTAGTGCTTGTCTATCCGGTAGTATTCGGCACGTACACCGGCCGATACGCTGAGGCGGTCCCAGAAGCGCTGGTCGTATTGCATATAGGCGGCAACATTGTCACTTTGATGTACTTCTTCCGTTTCGCCGGAGAAGGTGCGGATATGTTCGTAAGTCAGACCCGTGGTGATTTGTGCGCCGCCGTCCCATTTCTTGTTGAACTGATAGTCCAGATAATAGTCGTAATTCTTGTCCGTCCGTGTTGGTGATTGATTGCGCTTCGGATTGAGTACACCGGATAGCCAGGGAACCAGGTCGCTGGGTAGTTTCCCTTCAAGCAGTCCTCCCATGTCAGACGGCAGGCCGTTGCTCATTACCCAAGAGATGAGGTCGCAATAGTCGGCAGTGGTGGCATTGGGGAATATGTTGTCCAGAGAGCCGAAGACACCGTCCATCAAATCACTCAGCTTGTCGCTTCCCAGCCATTTGATAACTCCGGTCATCAGTGGCTGGAGGGCTGTGTAGTCTCCATTGGCAATGTTCTGGATGACTTGTGCGTCGGTGCCCATGTTGCCCAGAATATCCGTAATGGAGGCGGATTGTGTAGGGCGTACCACATTGTCCGCACTGTAGTAGAAACGGCCCTTTACTTTGTGTGAAGTACCTCTTTCAGGATTGGTGAAGTTGAAGAAAGGGTCAATGCGGAAGTTGTTGGACTCACGTCCCATATTAGTAAAGGGAGAGGGGCGGTAGGCCTCGCCGGGCGAGCGCCAGATGAAGAAATCCCCGTACTTGTTGGAAAGGAAATCCACGTTGAAACCGTAGTTCATCAGTTTCATACCCATATCCGGCTGATAGTAGGTGAGGTTTCCGTTGATGTGGAAACGTTTGTTGTAACCTTGTTGGCGGTAGCCCTCGTCGGTAAAGAGATTCAGTCCGCCGCTGACGTCAAAGTTACCGATGCGGCGGGAGTGGGTGAGGTCGAAACCTTCGTAGAGCGGATTGCGTACACCGCTGAAAAGGCTGTTGCGCAACAAGGGCTTTACCGGATATTTGTCCTCTTTCCAGAAAGATTTGTCACTCCATTGGTAATCGCTGTTGTCGGGGTCGTCATAGATTCCTACATAGGCACTGAAACGGGTCTGAGGGGTCAGTCCCGGCCGTGCGGTGCGTATGTTGATGATGCCGTTCAGGGCCGACGAACCATAGAGCACGCTGGAGGCTCCTTTGATGACCTCTACCTGCTGCACATTTTCCAGAGGTACGCTGTTCCAGTTGATGACTCCGTTTTGGGGGCTGAGCACGCTCATCCCGTCTACCAGTACCAGGCTGCGGGCACCTACGCTGTAAGTCCAGCCGCCACCGCCTCGAATGCTGGGTTGCTTGTCGATGATATCCACCCCCGGAATGGTCTGCAGTGTCGAGGTGATGTCTGTGGGAGCCTGGCGGGCAATGTCACTGGCCTTTATCAAATCCATGGAGACCGTCACATCGCTCAGCTTCTGTTCAAACCGTCCGGCCGAGACCACGACATCTTCCAGCAGGTTGGTGCTTTCCTTCATGTACACGTCTTTCTGCATAATGTCTCCTTTGCTGATGACGATGGGCATTGGCACATCCTCATATCCCACGTAGCTGAATACCAAATCTACACCTCCCGCCGGCAGGTGTACTTCGTATGCACCGTTTATGTCGGTCACTACGCCTTGCGTGTCTTTCAGCTTGTAGGTGACCGATGCCCCTGCAAGCGGTTCATTGGTCGTTGCATCATATACGTGCCCCTTCAATATCTGTGCAGATATGGAAAAGCTGAACAGTAACGCTGCGAATAGCGTTATTAGAATTCTTTTTTTCATAAGTCTGTCTTTTTGTGAATAGTTATATCAGAATGTTTGCAAAGTACGTGAGATATTATCAGATTATCAAGGTGTATTTTTATGAATTGATGCTACATATTTAAGATAAATTCGGGGAGTGAATTCAAAAAAGTGCTATATTTGCTTGCATGAAACTGGAAATATCAGATTGGAACATGATTCCTTATGCCGGAGCATGGAGCCGGCAGACGGAATGGTTTGACGCACTTGTACACGCCAAGCAGGCAGGAGAGTGCTATGTCAATCATATTGTGCTCTGCGAGCATCCCCATGTCTATACATTGGGGCGTAGCGGGAAAGAAAGGAATATGCTGCTGGGAGAAGAACAACTGCGCAGGATAGGGGCTACGCTCTATCATATTGACCGTGGTGGAGACATTACGTATCATGGTCCGGGACAGTTGGTCTGTTATCCTATTCTGAACCTCGAGGACTTTTCTTTGGGGTTGAAGGAGTATGTGCATCTGCTGGAAGAGGCGGTAATTCGCGTTTGTGCTTCGTTTGGCATCGCTGCCGGACGCCTGGAGAAGGCAACGGGCGTATGGCTGGAGGGCGATACTCCCCGTGCCCGTAAGATTTGTGCCATCGGCGTGCGCAGCAGCCATTTTGTTACCATGCATGGGCTGGCACTGAATGTGAATACCGATTTACGTTATTTCAGCTATATCAATCCCTGCGGATTCATCGACAAGGGGGTCACTTCTTTGCAGAAAGAACTGGGACATGAAGTGCCGATGGAAGAGGTGAAGGAGTGTCTTTGCAAGGAGCTGGTAAATCTTTTGTCATGAACTATCTGGCACATGTATTCCTTTCCGGTCCGAACAGAAAAGTACAGTTGGGCAATTTTGTAGGCGATGCTGTAAAGGGAAGCTCCTATAAGAATTATCCGCCGGATATAGCCAAGGGTATTCAGCTTCACCGCGCTATTGACGACTATACCGACCGTCATCCGGCTGTCTGCGAGGTGGTACATAGGCTTCAACCTGAATTCGGACGCTATTCGGGGGTATTGCTGGATATTTATTTCGATTATTTGCTGGCTTCCCGTTTCGAGTCGTTCTCCGGAGTTTCCTTGAGGAGGTATACCCGGACTTTCTATCTTTCCCTCCTCATCAATTACCGCTATCTTCCGGTACGGTTCAAACGTTTCATCTGGCATTTTATCCTGACCGACCGTTTGCGGAAATACGCCACTCTGAACGGAATAAGAGAGTCTTTGAACATCATGGTGGAATATCATCATATTGATATATCCGTAGACAAGGCTATTCGTTACCTTGAAGAGCACGATGAGGAACTGTTTGCTGTGTTCCAGCCATTTTTTATTGAATTGCAGAGGTTTTGCACTGAATACCGGCATAATTATAAGGTACAGTTTTAAGGACGAAGAAGAAATTCATATCGTGTCGGCAAGGAATTAATTTCCTGCCGGCACGATATTTGTTTTTTGTATCACACGTTATTGATTTCCTGCATGACATGTTATTGATAGCTTGTGCCCTGTGGAATCAGCTTCCCGTACTCCGCTTCTCTCTTGCCAGTACCGAGATGATGTACCCTCCCTTGCTGTTCACCTTGCTCCAGTTCGTCCCATTGAATATTTTCCAGACGTAGTTTCCCAGCCTGCCGTAGTCCGATAACTTCAGTATCTTCCTGATTTCCTCCCGGTCGGTGATGTAGAGCTTTTCCAGATTCAGCATGAGGCATTCCAGGTTGTGCGTATTCCTGTTGTAGGCATATCCGGGAATGTCCAGATCAGGATTCCCCTGCGCTCCTCCGCTTTCCCCCGGGGGAGTAAGAGGGGGAAGTGCTTTACTTTCTTTTGCTTTACTTTCTTCTACTTTGCTTTGTTTGGAATTGTATGCATTTTCGGGGAAAATGTCCGCATCCTGCGTACAATTTTCCCGTTTTTGCGTACAAGTCTCGTCCTTGTCCGGTTTATCTTCCTCCGTCTCTACCAGCAGATAGGGTAGGGTGGTGAGGTCCCTTTTTCTTCTTTTGGTGGCTTCCAGCCATATTTTCTGTATCTCGGTAGAGGTCAGCACCCCTTGCTCCTTATAGGTTTTGGGGTCGAAAAAGGCTTTCTCCACCAGGATGTCCACGATTCCCTGCATCTCCTGCTCGTTGATGTCCTTTCCCGCCTTGTTTGTGAACAGTGTGCATTGCTCCGCGTTCCATTTCAGGTAATATCCGTTTTCCTTGTGTATCTTGCACAGCAGTTTCAT
>ENA-UEOJ01000958-UEOJ01000958.1-human-gut-metagenome-genome-assembly--contig:-NODE-958-length-21905-cov-189.092267_pt1 | contig 21905 bp, 21 predicted proteins | sample MGYA00242885_ERZ507886 | MGnify/ENA primary metagenome ERZ507886 (study PRJEB26167, sample SAMN06115505) | human gut metagenome | host: Homo sapiens | place: China:Anhui | collected 2015-08-07... | reverse complement strand
AAACATGTTTTAATTGGATTTTACATTCGCCGTCATATCGAGCAGTTTACTCAGGACAATGCTTTGGCAATGACAGAGTTGCCATTAAGCCCTGAGATAACAAAGTTCTCAAAACCTATTCCTGCTAACAGATTTATTCTGCATTTACAGGACAGGCAAGACTCATCTGCTTCATATCAGCATCAGGTTAATAAGCTAAAACGCGATACCATGACGATTGCTGCAGATGCTTATACAATTGTTTACACTAACTGGTTTAGAGAATTACGTTCTATTAGTTATGCTGTAATCGACATGACCAAGGACGTTGAAGAGCAATTCATCTTAGCTAAAAATATTGTTAAAAAAGCTCCATGGATTAAGATTATTTGCGACAGATGTGATAACCAGAATTTAGCCTCAATTGCTTTTGAAGCTGGTGCTGATTATGTATGCTGTCCAACTTTCTCAAAAGACATCATTAAAAAGAATCTTAATCCTTATCACTTTAAGGCTAACCGTTTAGGCTATGATAAGATCTTAGCGGTCATTTTGGAATTGTTAGAGGACAGACCTAATTATGATCTGTTCTTAAATCTAATTTCAATGAGAAATGATATTAAAGTTCAAATCCCATTCTTATTAGATTTCTTACAGTCAGATATTACTCCTGATTACATCTACACTGATATTGAATCTTCTTTATATGATATTGATACAGAAACCTTGCATAAGTTAATCTGTATTATCTGTCTGATGTTGTTAGAAGAATTCTATATGCCTGATGCTGAAAAAGTACATTACATGCGTTTTGAGCCTGTAAAACAAATCCTTATCAGAGCAAAGTGTGTTGAAGAGCTTTTAACTTATAAGTCAGGTGAGGTTGATGTTTCATGGGGATTTACTGTAGGTCTGAGTACAGCTATATCTAGTCTCTACGCTTATACCAATAACATCATTGATGAACTTTTAACTCAAATTGAAGCAAGACTAATGGTTCTATTTGATGAGCAGCCAGTCATTGATACGGCATGCAAGATTGCCAAATCTTTAGATAGCCTTGATTTAGAATATATTGATGGAGTTATGATGGCTGATGTTTTTGGTCGTCACGACATTCTGTTCTCTTACGAAAACGCTATTACCTGGACTTCATCATTTGTCACTATGATGAATCAAAAACGCTACTAAATTTTAATCTTTTAGAAGTTAGCGTAGTGTTCTAAAACTTTTCTAATCTTCATACAGAGAATTTCCATAACTTAAGCTTTCAAGATCTTCTTTATTTACACCTTTGAGCTTAAGTCCAGAATCATCTTCACTGTCGTCATAAATACCTCGACGAGGATCATGCTTAACGCTAGTTACGTTCTGATCATCCTTTTTGTAACCATCAATAGAATAGTTAACACTGTTAGTTCCAAAATTGATAGCTTTGTCGTCATCATTAATTGCGTTATAGTCGATGATGTATGCTTCAGCAGTAAAGGCGAAAATAACTAAAGGCAACAATAATAATTTCTTCATAAAATAGCCTCGATCTTTTATATACCTTAAGTATAGCAAGTTTGAACTTTATTTGAGCTATATTTATAGTAAAATGTAGAATCAGGTCTAACTAACGTTAGATTTATTGTTTTTAAGAATACAGGAAGCTCCTATGCTAAGTTATAAACACGGTTTTCACAGTGGTAATCATGCAGATATCATCAAACATATGACCATCTGCCTTTTGCTTAGGTGCTTAAATAAGAAAGAAAAACCTTATACTGTTATCGATACTCATTCTGGTTCTGGAGTTTATAGATTAGACGGCTTTATGGCTCAAAAGAATCAAGAGTTCAAAACAGGCATCGAAAAGATAAAAGACAACGCAAAGCTCCGTGAATTAGTACCTGAGTTTTACAAAGTTTATGACGATCTAAATGCTGAATTAAAGAATACTTATCCTGGCTCTCCATTATTTGAAGCTTCATTGTCAAGAGATGTAGATAAACTTACCTTCATTGATTTACATCCTAGTGAATTTGAGAATTTAAGAAATAACTTTAAACGTGACAGACGTTGTAATATTCAGCATCGAGATGGCCTTGAGGCTTTAAATGCGCTTTTACCACCTACACCAAGACGCGGTTTGGTTGTGATTGATCCTGCTTATGAAGAGAAAAACGAATACGTAGAGTTAGTTAAAGCTGTAAAAACAGGACTTCATAAATGGAATACAGGTGTTTTTGCTATCTGGTATCCTGTTTTAGGAAAGCTTCGTGATCATTCAAAGAATTTAACCAATGATATAAGACGTTTAAATATACCTATGCTTCAGGTTGAGCTTTGTATTGAAGAACAGGAAGAAGTTTTTGGTATGTGTGGCTCTGGAATGCTCATCTTAAATTATCCTTACGGTATTGATGAGATGCTGTCTCCAGTAGTAGATGAACTTTATAAAGCTTTATCAAGAAAAGGAGCCTCAGCTCGGCTTAAAGTACTAAATCCACAGGAATAATTCTTAATGTGGAAAGTATTCTTAAAATTACATTTAGCAGTTTTAATTGCAGGTTTTACAGGAGTCTTTGGAAGACTAATTTCCTATGACGCTTTTGTTTTGGTCTTTATAAGATTTTCTATAGCCGCATTAAGTGCTTATGTCATATTAAAAGCTTTTAGAAAAATCAAAGCTATTTCATTAAGAAGCAGATTGCAGGGCTTGTTTGTAGGTGATCTTCTTGCATTTCATTTAATCTTTTTCTATCTGTCAATTAAACTGTCTAATGTCTCTATTGGTACGGTAACTTTAGCTTCATCTAGTTTCTTTACCTCATTGTTAGAGCCAAAATTACTTAATAAAAGGTTTGATAAGACGAGCTTGATTTATGCCTCTTTAAACCTTATAGTTCTTCTTTTTATCTTTAATTTTGATACTAAGTTCAGACTTGGTATTTCTGTAGGTATCATCTCAGCTTTTTTAGCTGCTTTATTTACAGTTTGCAATAAGAAATTCTCCTATGGAAAAGATCCTTATACATTTATTAATTATGAGATGCTAGGTGGATTTCTCTTGGTTTTAGCTCTGTCTCCTGTTTACCTATTAGGGTATGGCACAGCATCAATCTATTTTGATTTAAAAGATCTTATATACCTGTTCTTACTTGCTACTGTATTCACAGTACTTTTGTATCTAATGGTTGTGCAACTGGCATCAAAGGTATCAGCTTTTACCTTAATGCTCACTTTCAATTTAGAACCTGTCTATGCCATTATCATTGCAATGATCCTTTTTAACGTGGCCAATGAAGTTAACTTTTCATTCTATATTGGCGTTGTTTTAATGATCTGCAGCGTTTTTTTACAGAACATGAAATCTAAGTTAGAGAGGTAACCTCAATCTATACTAAAGTCGTTTTTTTTCATTACGAAAACTAATAAAAATTTTTAGTTATATATAAACAACTTTAATTAGCCTATGCTAAAATTATTTTGCAGTAACTTATAGTTGTTGCAATTTGTTAATAAAAATTTGTCTATGCTTACGATTTATTTGTTTTATATAATAAAAATAATATCGTAATACGGAAAAGATAAATGTTTAAATTTTTAACTCAGTTTTTTGATGAAAAGAAGTACTTCTTATCTACTGTAGAAGTATCAAGCTATATTCCAGGCAGGATCAGATGCTACAGTTCTTTGATTAAGAACAATCATGAGAATGCTTTGATCTTAGAAGACTACTTTTCAAAATTCGATGAACTGAATACTTTTAAAATTAACGAGGTAACAGGTTCTGTGCTCATCGAGTACGATGCAGATAAAGTTACAAGAAATCCTGAGCTTCGTGAAATTGAAGAAGAATTAAAAAAGAAGGCATCCAAGTAGGGAACACATATGAATTTAACAGTTCTGTCTTTATGTATTGCAGCTGCACAGCCTTTAATCGGTGTGTATGTAAATAATTTAATGAAAAAGAAGATGATTGCTTCTGCAAAACAGGCTGAATTTGCGTGTGTACATGCAATTAAAGGCCGCAGAAGATACAAGAGTATTCTTCTAAAAGATCCAGTTTTTGCTAATGCTTTAAAAGAGAAATTTGAATCTTTAGATCTTTTCAAAAAGATCACCGTAAACACTGTAACAGGTACCGTACTTTTAGAGTATGAGTGCAAAGCAGAATTAGTTGATGAGGTAATCGATCACATCAACGAGCAGACTAGAAAGGTAAATGAAGATAAGTTCGGTGATGATGAGAGCTTGTTAACTAAATCTGTAAACGGTACTGTCGCTGCATCATCTGCTGTTGCTGTAGGTAAAGGAGCTTCTAAGTTAGGAAAGAGCGCCGGAGCTAATACTGTAGTAGGTAAATGCATCGGACACTATGCAGGTCATGCTAATTCAGCCGTAAGAACTGCTCTGTCAGGTGTTGCTGATATTTCTATCATTTTAGGTTGTATTTGCCTAATTTGGGGCACATACAAAGTATTTGTACAAAAACAAACTCCTAATGGTCCTCAGTTAGTTTGGTGGGGTTATAAGATTTTAGAGGGTGTAAGCAAATAAATGTCTGGCCTATATCATAAAGTTATCAAACTTGAGCAAAACTACAGCGAGAAAAAAGCTGCCTTGCTTGAGTTCTCTTTAAGAAGAGTAAAAGGAGTGGTTTCAGCTTGTGTATTGCCAAATAACTCTTTGAGCGTATACACAAATGATCCAAAGACACTGTCATATGCTCTTTACAAGATGGAACTTTTATCTGTGAAAGATAAGATAAAAGCCAAAGAATCAGAGCAGGAAACTGAGATTAAGAACGCAGCTGACGAGCTTAAGAGCTATAAGTTAAAGGCCTTAATATCTTTAGTAGGTTTTGGACTTTTAGAAATCGCTAAGAGAATGGCACCTACTACTTTTTCAAGGCTATCCTTTGCAAGAAGCGCTTTTGTTATGTTAATTGCAAAAGATATCTTCAAAGAAGGTTTTGCAGGTTTAATTCGCGATAAAGCTCCAAATGCTGATACTCTTACCGCAACTGCTGTATTAGCTTCATTGCTGTCAGGCAAACCTGAGTCAAGTTTGTCTCTGTTAGTTTTATCAAACTTTGCTGAAATGTTAACCATAGGTGCTGCTGAAAAAGCAAGACAGCATATTTCAACTTTACTAGATATGAAAGAGAAATATGTTTGGTTAAAAGATCTTGATGGTCATATTCGCAAAGTTGATATCGATTCAGTAAAACTAAATGACAGAGTTGTAGTTTACGTAGGCGAAAAGATCTGCGTTGACGGCGCGATAGTTGAAGGCGGAGCTTCAATTGACCAGTCTTCTTTAACAGGTGAATCTATTCCTGCTTATAAGACTGTAGGTCAAGATGTATACGCAGGTACAGTGGTACGTTCTGGAGAAATCACTATTGCAGTATCAAAGGTTGGTGATGAGACCAATCTAGCACGTATCATCAACATGGTTGAAAACGCTCAGAACAGAAGAGCTCCTATTCAGAACTTCGCAGACAGAATGGCTAATGCATTAGTTCCTATTTCATTCTTATCTGCAGCTGTTGTATATGCTGTAACTAAAGACATTCAGCGTGTACTCAATATGTTCTTTATCGACTTTAGCTGTGGCTTGAAGTTATCAACCTCAACTGCAATTTCAGCATCTATCAGTAAGGCAGCTCAAATGGGTGTCTTAGTAAAAGGCGGAAACTTTATTGAAACTTTAGCTGATATTGATACTGTTATCTTAGATAAGACTGGTACCATCACTAATGGTCACCCAATCTTAATTGATACTATTGCATGCAAGGGCGTAGAGCAAAAAGAATTAGTTCAGTTAGCAGCCGTTGCTGAGAAATCATCATCTCACCCATTAGCAGAAGCTATTATTAACTATGCTGATGAGAAGCAGTGGGTCGTACCTGATAATGCCAAGATCGAAACTGTTGTAGGTCGTGGTATTAGTGCATCAGTTGATGACTTTGATGGTATCAAAGGTGGTGAACTGTTAGTTGGTAGCTTTGTCTTTATGACTGAGCGTGGCGTAAGAGGCATTAAGAGCTTTGACAGATCACAATATTCTAAAGAGTGTAACATCATCTATGTTGCAAGATCTTCAAAGTTATTAGGTGCTTTAGTAATCACAGATCCTATTAGAAAAGACATTAAGAAGACTATCAACCGTATCAGAAGAAACGGTGTTGATGAGATCGTAATGTTAACTGGCGATAACAAGGTTACAGCTGAATATGTAGCAGCTAAACTTGATCTTGATGGCTTTAAGTCAGATGTTCTACCTCATGAGAAAGCAGAGTTTGTTGCAAGCAAACAGAGCTACTCAAAGGTATTGATGGTAGGCGATGGTATTAATGATGCTCCTGCTCTAGCTTATGCTGATATTGGTGTAGCTTTAGGAGGCAAATCAACTGATATTGCTATGGAATCAGCTGATATCACCATTACCTCTGATGAACCTTTAAAGTTAGCTAAAGTAATGGAATTGTCAAAAGCTACAATGGGATTAGTAAGACAGAACTTTGCTGCTACTATTACCATTAACTCAGCTGCGATGATGCTAGGTGCTTTAGGTAAGATCAATCCATTAATTGCAGCTACTATTCACAATGCTGCAACTATTGGTGTGGTTATTAACTCAGCAAGAATTCTGTTTGATAAGAAATTTACTTTCGAAAAGATCAAACGTAATCAGGATTTGGAAAAGTAATTTTCCAAATAGCAACCTAAATAAATTCTCTTATAACAGTTTAGGTTGTTAATATTAAGTATGTTTTTATGGAGAAGAGAAATGTTTACTAATAAGACAGATTTATTAATAGGTTTAGCTGCTGGTATCGTAGCTGGTGCTGTAGGTTATAAGATGTTCCAGGATCACAAAGAACAGATCTTAAACTCTTTTGATTCAGTAACCAAGAAGTTCTCAAAGGCAGAGAATACTGCAGAGTTAAGCGAAGAAGAATTACAAGCTCAGAAAGAGCACTTAGAGGATTTAATTGCTGAGTCAAAGGCAGCTAAAGAAGCTAAGTAATTTAATAAGGCTATCTAGTTATAGCCCATCAAAAAGCCCAACAGTATCTCCATAAAGAACGTTGGGCTTTTTTGTATCTAATTGTATATGAAGGGTACTAGCTTAACTTATTGTAGTAATCCTCATCCTTAATAGGTTTGCTGTAGTAATATCCCTGAATTTCATCACAACCTAAGTTTTTTAGGATCTGACTCTGCTCTTTATCTTCAACACCTTCAGCGATGGTCTTAATTCCAAGTTTCTTACACATGGTGATAAGAACACTTAAGATGGTGGTCAACTTTTCATTATTCTTTTTAGCAATGTTATCGATAAGTTTTTTATCGAACTTAACCTCAGATACAGCTAAATCTGCTAATGAATAGATATTTGCATGAGCGGTTCCAAAGTCGTCAATAGAGATGTTAAATCCTTCTTTTGATAGTTCATCGGTTACATCAACAAGCTCTTTGTGACGGATTGTGTTAGTATGTTCAGAAACCTCAAGAGGGATCATGTCATAAGATAAATGGTATTTGTTCATGATCTCTTTAAGTTTTGATTTAAACTCAGGACGTACGATAGTATGTCTTGAGAAATTGCAGGAGACAGGCAAGATCTTTTGATTACTGTCTAATCTTTCTCTCATTCTCTTGCAAATAGTTTCAAAAACATAATAATCAATCAAATGAGTGTAATGAGCAGATTCTAATGCAGGAATGAAGTCATCAGGAGGAATTAAAGTATCATTGATGATAAGCCTTACTAAAGCCTCTGCACCAGCAATCTCTGCTATATCCCCCTGAATTCTGAACTTAGGCTGATACATTACTTTAAAGCAACCATCAGCAATCAGTTTTTGAATTTTAGCAGGCTCAATGATAGTTAGCAAAGAATCATTCTGAGAACGGTATCTTGAGTTACTCTCATCACTAGGATGTACTCTGTAGTATTTCTTTTTCTCAGAATACATATCTGACTCAGCCTGATTTATGGCAGACTGAATCAAAACACCTGTTTTAACCCAACTAGTACCAACAGAGACAGAGAAACCTTTATCTGATGTCATAAATGCTTTTAGCATGTCTGACACCATTAAGAAGTCATGCTCTTCAATATTAGGATAAATACCTACGAATTCATCACCACTGATTCTGTAGATGTATTCGCTGTCATGTAATAACTGTTTTAATAATGAAGCAGTCTTAACTAAGATAGTGTCACCAGTCTTAACACCCATCTTTGAGTTAATCTGTTTTAATCCATTAACATTTAGGTAAATAACACCAATGTTGTAGTTTACTGATAGGGTATTAACCTCGCTTAATAATGAATTACGATTCTTTAATTTGGTTAAAGGATCGATATTGGTAATGTTTGTAAGTTCGGCATGCATAATTCTGTGAGTAAGAGAACTGCTCATCAGAATTGAAATAGTATTTAAAGCAGGTTGCAAAGTCTTTAAAACTTTTTCATCAGGAGATTTAAAGAACACGGCACCTAAATAGGTTTCATCTGAGATTAAAGGAAAGCAGAAGAACTTGAATCCTTCATGTTCAAATTCAAAACAATCCTGATCTACTTCAGCTCTCTTTAAAAACTTATCAGGGATCTGTATAGAATCCTGAGAATGTTTGAATGCATCAGAAATCCATAAATGCGATCTGTGGAATTTAGTCTTAACAGAATTCTCTACATCTGTATCATGAGTTGTAGGAATAGTTGAAGCTAAAGTAGCTGACTTTGAGTCAGGTTCAAGATCCATTGAGAGTTTTGTCTGCTCATAGATACAACAGAAATTTGAGTTAGTTTGAGTACCCAGATACTCAATAAAACGATACAATTGAACATCTGGATCTTTAATATTCTTAGTATAAATCTCTGTAAAAGGAGCGATGGTATCGTTTAAACTAGCCTTTTCTTGAGTTTTTTCTGAAATTTGATTTTGAACAACGTGAATTTTGTTATCTATTAGCGCAACGTTAATAGTATAAGTTCGGTTATATAACTCAATATTCTTAGATTTGATTACGTAACCGTTTTTTAATTTGGATTCAACTAATGAGGTGACATAAAAATTGTCGCCGATAGAATGGTTACAATTGCATTCTTTACAAGGGGATTTGCATCCACGTAACAACTCATGGCAGGTGCCAACAAAACATCCATCTACACCTAAAGCTTCACTTAATGGTTTATTTAAATAAACAATATTCTTAGTAGTAGCATCAGTAATGAAAACATACTGATCGATGTTATCTAATAGTAAATCTGCGATTTCGCTGATATCAAAGGAACTAGATGAGTTATAGACAACATCATCCAGGTTATCAAAGTCTAGACTAGACTGAATCTCACCATCCAGATAGGACTCGGATAAAATATCCGCTGTTGTAGCATCGTTGCTTTTCTTAGTAGTCATATTGTTATTTATTATCAAATTCTTTCAAGATAAGAACTTTATCTTTATATAGTTATAATAAGTGAAAGCTTAACATAAAGCACACAATTTATTATAAATGCAACTTTATAAACATTCTAAAATTAGTAAGAATTAGTATTATGAATGTCATAAAATAAAAGCCTTTTAAAGGTTATAATAATCACATTCGTAAGCAAGATCAACTCTAAAACGCTTATAAATTGTTTAATTTATTATCTGTTGAATGTATTAAACAATATTATGTAAATGCCGTAAACGGTTAAGGGCAAATAGGCTTAGTTTAAGAAGATAATTGAATATAATTATTTTCACATTGCTTTAATAAGGGTGAAAGAAAAGTTACAAGCTGACTAAATAGTTTATTAAACAATGCACTATATGGTGCAACATTCAATATAAAAACTAATAAAGAATTTAATAAACAATATACATGTTTTGATTTATAATTTTTTTTATTGTTTGATAATTAAGCAATTTTTATAAAAATTTACAATAATTAGGATATATTAGAATAAATATAAAAAATTCAATTTAATTCCAATATAAAAAAACATTTGTGATTTTATAATTTAATTCTTCAATAATTGTACTAATATAAATTTTTTAACATAAGCTCTTATTCTGATTTGCTTAATTACATGCGAGAAAAATATGATAAAACGCTAAAGATACATGTCAGTTATTCGTAACTTTATAGACAAACCAGTAATTAAAGTGTTAACGGGATGAGAAGATGTGGAAAAAGTTCATTGCTAATACTTACATATGAAGAAATACTAAAACGCAAGTGTGTTGATGAAAAGAACATTCTGTATTTTAACTTTGAATCTTTAGAATATGAATCCTTAAAAGATTACAAAGCTCTATACAAATACATTCGAGAAATAATAGATAAGTCAGCAGGAAGTGCTATCAATCAGATTAAAGAGAAGAATTACTTACAGTTCTTTAAAGACAATAAAGGTGAAGTTCTACTAGTAGGCATTAACTTCTCAAATGATACTAAAACTCATCAGTGTATTATTGAAAAAGTAATGAACCGCTAATCAATCAAATTGCATTTGTCGTTCTAAGTTCTGATAGATTTTATCTATTCTAGATTAATTACAAATTAAAAAAAGATTAGCTGTAACTTCGCATAATTTATATTAAGTTATCGAAGTAATAATTAACTCTATATAAAACATTATACACAAAAGAATAAAAAAGTCAACAAATATTTTAAATTTATTTACAGATTAGTCCTTGACATTGTATTTGTTTTATCTTCAATTATTTTCTTTAGAACTTCACCTCTTTCAGGAATAAGAAAACGCCGGTGAGGTTCAAAAGGATTACGAAAAGTATAATCAGTATCAAAATCTCCTCTATATCTGGCCTCCAAAAGATCGTGAATAGTACAATCTTGAATAAATTTTTGTTGATCGTCTGAAAATTTAGACTTGTAGTAGCGAGGTAAAGAAATCTTATGACCTTGATTATCTATACAAAAACGTTGATTAAGATATTGACCGGAATTTTGAAGGAAATTATCTAAACCAATACCTTTTGACATAGACAAATAAGGAGGAACTAAACTACGATCTACAAACCATTGAGAAGTCAGTTCCTGTTTTTTATCAGTATACCTAGCTACATAAGCAGCACAGGCTGGATCAAAGAGACCGATATCAGTGATGCCAAGACCCCAAAGACTATCAAGAGACTTAGAATTAAAACGCATGTGACCAGTCGTTGAAAAAAGATTGAATTCTTGATCGGGGAATAAAAACCCAAAAAGAATAAGGTGGTGGTGAGGACGAAGATTAATAGTACCATACTCACCACAATGGAAATATTTAATACCTGAACCATATTTTTTCCTTAGACGTTTCATGAAAAGCACAAAATCTTCTTTAATAAGAGAAGGTGATTGAAGATGATCGTTATCGTATGTGAGAGTAACAAAACTTGAGAAGGGATATTTAAGACTTTCATGCCAACACCGTAGCGCCCACATCTTTGCATGTTCAAGTCTGCATTCTATACATTTTCCACAAGGCACCTGAATACGGTTGTCTACATCAAGTGCCTTAGTTGGATTGAAAACTATAGTACGTTTTCCGTTTTCAGTAAGTTCTGCACTCCACCAACCTGTGAGAGGAGAGACACACATCTAAATTCTAAAACCACCACGAGTTAGAGCGGGCGCGTAATTGATAGATTTAGAAAGACTATGCTTACTAAAATTACGTCTGGATGCCTTACGGCTGATTTTTTTTCTTTTCATTTAAGATCTCCTTTACGCCATTAACAATAAGGCGTTGAATAAATTTAAGAACAACAAAACCAATTAAAAAAAATAAAAAAAGTACAATTAACGGAGAAACATCAACCATAATTACCTCATATAAGAACGACTAAATTGATTAGTAATTTTACTACCAGATTTAGCAGAATTTGAAGTATCTAAAACAGATTTAATACCTTCAAGAAGAGAAGAGCCATAAGAACCTAAAGCACCGATAGAACCTTCGACCATACCACCAAGAGAACGAACATAAGGAGCGGTACCATAACGACCAATCTGCCAAGAATTAACGTCATTTAGTTTAGCTTGACTAGATGCTTGCTGAGATAAAGCAGAATTAAGAGAATTCTGATAAGCCAGAGCATTTCCTTGTTGATTCATAAAATTAATGTGACCGTACGCTTCTTGAGCTTTAGCTAAATTTAACTTCTGTTGTGCGGTTAAATTCTTATTCTGGAAAGCATAATTATTGATTTGAGCAGATTGCAAAGCTGTACTACTATCAACTTGTTTGGACTGAGAAATAGCGTTCATAAGTTGACTATCGGCATTGCGACTTGCAATATCTAACTCTTTATCTTTAAGTTGAGCTTGAAGAACATCGCCAAAAACCTGAAGACCGGCTTGTAACTGTTGAGCTTTAGCTTGCTGACGAGCAGTAACACTAGCACTAGCAGAATTCGACTGAACGACACCGTTAGAGACAGCGGAAGCACCATTACCTCCTGTAGAAGAAAGAATTGGATTTAGACCGGCAGAACGAAGATCATTAACTTCACGTTGGTGAGCCGAGTTAGCCATATATTCATCGTGTTTCCACTGAGCTTGGGTCATATTCACATCATAAAGCATGTCATCGTAAGAGCGAGAACTACCTTTAGAAGCTTTATTAGCACCATACATAGAACCCAAAGCACCAATAATAGCGCCGGCAGCACCAGTAAAAAAGTAAAGACGCTTAGAATTTTGAACGTTAAAATCATGAACTGTAAAGCGCATAAAAAACTCCTAAAAATGGTCTATTAAGCCAGGTACGCCATATAAAGGCATAGGTCTAATGCATTTAAGGTCAAAATAAAAATCACCGATAAAATGAGGTTCGGACTGAACAGCGACAACTCTAGAAATCGGAGGGTTCTCTTCAATAAAGTCAGAGTTCAATTTAGGCAAAGAAGTAAACTTCTGGGACAAATGCCAAACATCAAGAGTTTGAGGGTCAGAACTACGCAATTTTCCAGTAATTAGAGAAGGCTTATAACGATACTCAGCATAACGCTCCTGATAGCCGAATACTTGATTATCTTCTTCGGTACCCTGTGCGAAGATCTCCTTATTCAAAACAGCCTGTTCGCCAAGGTGAGCTAGAGACGGCCAATAGAAGTCAAAACGGGACTGACGAGACCACATTCTATTTATACCTTGCTGATAAGTTAAATCAGCTCTTACAGACATGAGACCGATTATGTAGCCATGTTCGACAAAGCTATGATTAAAGTCAGAGTGAGTATTAGAGATATAACCAAAAGCCGCCAAATTGCCTTGGGGTGTCACAGAAGTAGTAGCAGAAGTCTGCTGAACAGGATTTATATTTACTGGAGTTGAGCAACCACCTAAATATTCTGGACGTTGTAAACGAGCATCAGGACTAATAACTCCGAAATGTGAGCGTAAAATTTCAGTGTATCGAGTACCGCCACGAGCATCACGTTCTAACAGACGTTGAATTTGGAAAGCAGAACGTAAATCATTGACGTTAACAGAACTTTGAGTAGTAGAAGTTAACTGCAAATAGCTTGCAAGATTGTTAATACTATCTTGATTCAAAGATAGACGACCACCAGATGTAGAACCATTAGCGAAATTACCGTGAGACACAGAGAGTAATGGGTCAACATAATCATGAGAGACTTGACCGGGTCCGGGAGTACCAGTAGTTTCAGTATAAATTTGAGACTTAACTCCAGAAACGTTAGTTACAGCTGAAGAAAGACCTAAACCAAGGCTTGATGAATTAGTAAAAGACAAATAAGGAGATAAAGACGATACATCCTTAGCACTGATCTCACCAGCTAAAGGGACAGTTACGGCTGATCCTTTTTGAGGCCATGGGAGACAAGAAGTGAAATAATCATGCCTCTTACCACGTTTTAATAACTGATAATTAGATACATTATCACTATCTCCATGTTCTACGATTACGCTATCTTGTAGGTTTTCGTCTCTATACCACTCATTCCAGATTAAGTTATAAGCACGTAAAGGAAGCGAATTAATAGAAAGATTAGCAACACCAGTAGGGAGACCGAGATAATCAAAAATAGACTGGGCAGCAAAACCACCAGTAGGACTAGTCACAGTTGGTACTAAAAAATCAGTAGAATCAGATGGGTCACGTTGTTCACCGTTAAAGTTTTGCCAGTGATCCCATAATAGACGATTAGGAACAAAGAAGAACTGCATATCTAAAAACATATTATCCATAACTGGAACAATAGGCGTAGATAAACGAGCTAATACACTTGTTTTTAATTTGAAAGTGTCGCCAGGTAAAACTTCGTCACAGAAAAAAGGGATTAAAAGACCTTCGTTAAAAGTTGTCTTATAGCCAAAAGACCTATCAAATGAAGAACGTTGAATATTGGTCTTAGGTATCATTGAAAATGCGTGTTTCATTACTGATTTCATATACGTATAATTCCTATATGTATTTTTTAAAATTCTTTAAAATTTACCTCGCAAAGTGGCATTCTTAAGCGAGGTGTCGATCCGCACATATATAACAAGTAAGGTATGTGCGGATTTAGCCTTCAGAAGTTGTACCTGATGAAGGCAAATTCTCCGATTGAGAAGGGAGGCTCTTGTCAGCATTTGAATTTTTAGCTTGCTCTTCAAGTAAACTGCGCTGACGCTTAAACTCCAAGAAAGAAGCCTTATTCCATACGCCAAGCTCTCCTAATTCATCAACCCGAGTAGGGTCAGATATAGCAGACACAAAATTATTGAGATCATCACCAAACCTACGACGGACATCAGACGGTAAATTAGAGAACTGGTCGTTAAGGAACGCAATTTTATTCTGCGCAGTTTGGAAATCATCGAGATTAGAGAAGTCACCATAAGTACCTTGATCTTGAGGCATGAGTTGAGAAGCGTCAACACCAAGGGCTTGAGCTTGCACAGAAAACTTAGCAAGAATATTGTTGATGTCGCAGCTTTCTTTAAATTCTTGTTGAGTGAGAGAAGGCTTAGAACTGTCAGCAACTGGACTTTTAGGCGCATTATAACGAGTGTAAAATTCAACCATTTTTTTTTAGACACCATAAAAATAAGAACCATCAAAAACAAAATAAAAATTGAGAGAAGGTGAAAAATAAAGACCTTCGCAAGGAACTTCAGGATCAAGCGAGATCCTGAAGACTTTACAGAGGATCAAATCATTCGGTACGATGTTCACGAGATTTAGACCACTGAGAAGCATCAAAGTAAGCTAATAAATCATCAACACCACGAGAAATATCAGCATCGAAAGTCTTAATAACGCCAGTGTCGAGGACTTCACCTAAAACAACAGCTCTGTAGTCTTTAGGAGCTAAAAGAACAGGATCTTCTAGAGTACCAGTCTTTAGAGAACGTAAATTCAAAGAGCCATAAAACATAGTGAGCTCATTCCAAAGAGAAGTGAGAGAAGAATTAGCAATAAAAGTTTTTACTAATACGTCGTGAGCTGTATCTTTGATGACAACAATATAATTTGTCTTATAAGAATTAGAATAATCAAGAGTGTTAGACATAATATAAAAATCCTCTATAAAAAGTTGAAATATATAGAGAAAATCATCAACTTCGCATAATTTATATTATGTTAAATTCTATAATTATAACCAATAACCATCAGTAGTTACTCATGATTATTGGAATATGCTTGAATATGTTTTGAAATAAAGATCTGTAAATTTACTTAAGTGCTTCTACTTTTACTCTGCAGTATTTATTAGAAAAAGCAATTGCATAAGCATAGACGTGGTCGATTGAGCTGTCTTTTATATAACTTTCAGCGTATTTCTTTTCTTTAATCTGTTCTAATGCTACTTTCTGAGCGTTTAGTAGTTCATCTGTACTTGTACAGGATTTAATTTCAATAACTACAGCTGTTTTGCCAGGATCATCTTTAAAAGCAAAATCCAGATATCCTAAACCTGCTTCTGCATTTGACCTGTAGTCTGAAATTACATCTTTGCAATTTACGAATATTCCTGAAAAAAAGCTCTGATAGAAGTTCTCTGGATTTGATTTTGTGGCAAAGTCACTTGTTGATACATAAGTTAAGATAACTTCTGAAAGCAAGTCTTCAACTTTCTTTTCATCTCCTTTTAATAAGAATTTTGCAATGTTAACTGCTTTAAAATCAGGTCCTTCTTTTACCATGTCATTAAAACATTCTGTAATATTAGAGTTAAAACACTCTAATATTTCCTTATTTGGTATCTTTACAAGATAGTTATTCTTTGAAGGATTGCCTACTGCTGTTAAATATCCTGTATGCAGTAATAATGAGAAGAAATCGTCAGGATCATGAAGCTTTAAATCGTCATAATTCATAGAATCATTGATTTTTACTTCAATACTCTTTCCATCCACTAAATCCTGAAGACTCTCTCTAATGCTCTTGTTTAGGTAACCTAAATATTCCTGTAAAATCTTAGAAGATGACGTTGCATTCCAATAGTTGCCTGGTTTTATATCAGATTCTGTTCCATTTAATTTATGCTCATAGTTTTCTGCAACGAAGTTGATAACATCCCATGGACAGAACATCTCTTCATTATAGAATCTGTATCCATCATATTTTTCTTTGACCATCCCCTCATAGTCACTTAGGTTATAGTCTTCTAAGACTTTTTTTGTCTCTTCTTTGTTGAATCCTATGATTGATGTAAATTTAGTCTGTGTATTCAGAACTGTATTTACAACAACATTGTTGACACCTGTAAAAATTGAGTTTTTAGCTACTTTTAAACAGCCTGTCATTACAACTTTCAAAATTGGAGCTGTGTCTTCGTTGGTATTTTTAGGTGTGCTTTTTAGTACTCCTAAAAAAGAACTGATAAGTTCTACCATCTCTTTATGGTATTTACCTGCAGCTGCTTTTGCTAATGGCACATCATATTCATCTATTAACAGAATTACTTGTCTTTTAAAATGTTTATATAAACAAGAACTCAGAAAACTTAATGCTGAAGTAAGGTTATTTTGGTTAAACGGATCTTTTAGGTAGGCATCACTACACAGATTTTTTAAGTCTAATTTATCATCTTCTGAGAGAACTTCGCTTTTTTGAAGAAAACTGAAGGTTCTTGCAAGTTCTTTTACAAGATTAATAAGACCACCTTTTGCAATATCATAATTGATACCTGTAATGTCTTTTAATGAAATAAAAATAACTTGAAATTGTCCCATGTACTTATCTACAAACGCTTTATCTTTCATGATTTCTTTATCTGTAAAGCGTTTTTGCTGAAAAGTAGTATCTGAAGGATTTAGATAGTTTAAGCGAAAGAAATCGGCAAACATGTCCATAAGTAAGGTTTTGCCAAATCTGCGTGGTCTTGTAAATAAAAGAACCGAACTTCCATCCTCAGCAAAAACAGATCTCAGATATAAAGTTTTATCAACATAGTATTTACTTTTGGTAATGATTTCTGAATAGGTATCACCACCTGTTGGCAACAACTTGTATTTCTGGGTATCTGTCATTTCTATCTCTTTGTTTGAATTGGTTATATATAACCAAATTGACCGTCTTCATAACTTCTACGATCAATCATATATTATCTTTTTAATGTTATCTTCTTGCAGTTTCAAATAATAAAAAAGCAGAACCTCTTTTAAGAGATCCTGCCCTTTTCAATATTTATCAATCAAAATTGCTTGATATTAGAATGCTGGTACAACTGCCCCCTTGTATTTGTCAAGGATGAATTTCTTAACCTCAGTTGTCTTCAAAGCTTTTACTAATGCCTGAACACCTTCTGATTTAGCAGTCTTTGAATTAGCAACAACAATATTTACATATGGAGAATCTGACTTTTCAATAAATAAAGCATCTTTTAATGGATTCAAACCGGCATCGATTGCGTAGTTGGTATTGATGATTGAAATATCGGTATCATCTAAAGAACGTGGTAGCTGAGGTGCCTCTAATTCTTTGAAGTTTAAGTTCTTCTTGTTCTCTTTAATATCTAAAGGAGTTGAAGTTACACTCTTTGGATCCTCAAGAGTAATTAAACCTGCTGACTGTAAAAGTAATAAAGCACGACCACCATTGGTTGGATCATTAGGAATTGCAACTGTTGCCTTATCTTTTAGATCCTTTAGGTCTTTGATCTTTCTTGAGTAAACGCCCATTGGTTCAATATGAATACCACCAACGTTTACTAAGTCTGAACCACGCTCCTTAACGAAAGACTCTAAGTATGGTAGATGTTGGAAGAAATTACAATCTAGCTGTCCATCTGCAACTGCTAAATTTGGCTGAACATAATCATTGAATTCTGTAATTTTTAGATCAAAACCTTCTTTTGCAAGAATTGGCTTTACAACTTCAAGGATCTCTACATGTGGAACTGGAGTAGCGCCAATAGTAATGGTTTCGTTTGCCTGTGCAGTGAATGATACTGATGCTGCTGTTAATGCAGCAAAACCTAAAAGTGACTTAATCTTATTCATTATATTATTCTCCGTAAAATGATTCTTACCAAATTTGTTTCGTTAGTAATAATATGCCCCTATTACTTTTGAAGATCAACAAGTTAATAATACTATTTTTGAATTAACGCTTATAGCTAACGGCTATAATTACAATAAAAAGGAGAGCTACAACTAGTTCTCCTTTCTGAATTTTTGACATTAAAAATACTATCTATGATCGACTTTCTTGGTTAGGTAATCACCTACAAGCTGCGTTAACTGCACCATCAGAATTAAGATAATAACAGTTAGAACCATAATAGATACTTGGAATCTTTGATAACCGTAGCGAATTGCAATGTCACCTAAACCGCCACCACCGATGGTGCCAGCCATTGCTGAACAGCCAATGATTACAATCACAGTTAAAGTAAAATTCTGAATAAGCTCAGGCAGAGCCTCTGGTAATAATACTTTTCTGATGATTCTAAATGGACTAGCTCCCATTGATTGTGCAGCTTCAATAAGACCATAAGATACTGTTCTTAATGAGGTTTCAACTAGTCTTCCTAAAAAAGGAATAGTCGAAATTGTCAAAGGCACAATTGCAGCAGTTGTACCAATACTTGTTCCTACAAAGAACTTGGTAATAGGAATAATTGCCACCATTAATATAATAAATGGAATTGATCTTAGGGCATTAACAATTGAACCTAACACAGAGTAAAACACTGGTGAATACCAGAAATAACCTTTGGAGGTTACAAGTAAAATTACTCCTAAAGGTACACCAACAATGATTGAGATTGCTGTTGCTAAAAACACCATGTAGAAAGTATCGATAGTACCATCAAACAAAAGTACTGAAATTTTTGCAGCGTAGGATGAAAGACCTAGGGAAGTTAAAAACTCTACCATTTATTTTGCCTCCTTTAGCTGATAGCCTAAAAGCTTAACTCTATATACCCTGTTTTCCAGCTCAGCTTTTGCTTTTTCAATGATGTCTTCACTGCCTTCTATAGCAATAATTAGAACACCTAGAGGTTCATTTTGAATATGATTGATTTGACCTGCCATAATACCAATCTTAACACCAAGTTTTTCAGCAACATCAACGATCACAGGATCTTCAGCTTTATCTCCTAAGAACAAAACTTCAAACCAAGCTTTAGAACCTTCTTTATAAGTATTATTAAGCTTTGTATATTCTAATAGGTCATTCAGATCCTTTCTTACTACGGCACTTACTAATCTCTTTGTTAATTCCTTTTGAGGATTTGCAAAAACGTCAATAGTTTTGCCTATTTCACTTATTAAACCACCGTCAATAACGGCCACCCTGTCACAACACTCTTTAATTACTTCTAACTGATGAGTAATAATTACGATGGTAAGATTGAGCTTCTTTTTAAGATCTTGAAGTAACTTCAGGATTGAGCTTGTTGTCTTCGGATCTAAGGCTGAAGTTGCCTCATCACACAGCAAGATCTTTGGATTTGTTGCTAAAGCTCTTGCAATACCCACTCTCTGTTTCTGACCTCCAGAGAGCTGAGCAGGATAAACATCAGCTTTATCTGCAAGACCAACCATTTCAAGCAATTCTTTAACCTTAGCTTTTATGGTTGTTTTATCGTTTTGTGGATTTAACTCAAGAGGGAAAGCTACGTTTTGAGCTACAGTCATAGATGACAACAGGTTAAATTGCTGGAAGATCATTCCAATCGATTGTCTTACTTTTCTTAACTGTACTTCTTTGTAATCTGTGATGTTTTCACCATCAATAATTACCCTGCCCTCGGTTGGAGTTTCAAGCATATTGATGATTCTAATAAGTGTTGATTTACCTGCACCAGAAAGACCAATCACACCAAAGATTTCACCTTTGTTAATAGTCAGATTGATACCTTTTAATGCATGCAAACTATGATTTTTATCTAGCTGATAAACTTTGTGTATATTCTCTAATTTTATCATTTTGACTAATCCTAGTATGGACTTTATATGTCATATCTCATTGGAGTAGAGAGTGATTTATAATTTTTTTGCTTTATTAATAATATTCTTGTGTAAGATTAAATTGTAACATTGTATTTATAACTTTTTATAGAATCCTATTCTTTAAGTAGAATAAAATAACATTTAAGATATTTTATAAAATACATTTTTTTATTTGTTATTTTATATCAAAAAAAAATGGAGTAAAAAATGGCTAAAAAAGGTGTTCAACTACTACCTTCTGTCATTTCGGAACAACAAATGATAGATATTTATAAAATACTTGCTAAGGTTAATTTAACACATTGGAACTATGAAAAGTGATTTTTCACATTCCATTGTAGCTTCTCCTCTCGTCAGCATTTTTTCTCTTAATGAATCTGTACAATCAACCAAGATTGAAGGAACACAAGTTACATTTTTAGAAATGATAGACCCTTCTAACAGGAAAGGTTGGGAACAACAAGAAGTTTTAAATTACAAAAAAGCGTTAGATCTTGGAGTTGATTTAATTAAAGGAGGAATGCCTTTTAGTACTAGATTGATACAAAAATTACATAAAGTTTTGATGACGAATGCCCGAGGGACTAGCTCTGCTGGCGGAGAATACCGCAAAATTCAAAATTTTATTGGTCCAGATAGTAATATAGAACACGCAATTTATATTCCAGTGTCTGCTGCAGAAATACCTCAGTATATGGAAAATTTAGAATACTTCATGAATGGAGAGGTTCATTCATCATTCAAAAAATACAATGGTTCTGAAGGTGTAGTTCTTGATGAAAAAATAGAACCATTGATAAAAATGGCTATTATGCACGCTCAATTTGAGTCAATACACCCTTTTGGGGATGGTAATGGAAGGTTAGGTCGTATCCTTATTGCATTAATGGCAATGAGTTACGATCTTGTAGATTTTCCCGTTTTTCTTGTTAGTGAAGAATTAGCAAAAGAAAGAGCCAGGTATTATGCTTTATTAAATGGAATAAGAGGAGATAATCCTGATTGGTACCTGTGGATAAAATTTTTTCTTGAATGTTGCGAACGTATGACGTCAAAACTGATAGAGAAGATGAAAAACGCTGAGCAATTAGCTAAAGAATGTCTTTCAAAATGTCGATTAGACACTGAAAAAAAAGTATGGATGTACACTTTTCAAAAACCCTATTGCAAAGTTTCAGATTTCGACTCATCTATCGGTTCAACAATTACAGTTCGTAAAGCGCTGAATTCTTTGTCTGATAAAGGATTGTTATTCGTTGACAAAGAAGTTAAGAGAAATAGAATATACAGAAATTATGATTTGCTTAGAATATTGCAAAACTAAAAGTATATGCAAGTTTATGAATATCAAAACTGGCATTTCTATGATAATTGTATTTGTCTTTACGATTTGTAATATTTTATTAAAAGTTAAATTTCAAATTCTTGGTTCTTCCCTAAAAATGGGGGTATACATTTTTATCATAATGTGCAAGCCTTCAATGTAGATTCACGATCAACACT
>ENA-UEOJ01000940-UEOJ01000940.1-human-gut-metagenome-genome-assembly--contig:-NODE-940-length-22251-cov-4.865789_pt1 | contig 22251 bp, 20 predicted proteins | sample MGYA00242885_ERZ507886 | MGnify/ENA primary metagenome ERZ507886 (study PRJEB26167, sample SAMN06115505) | human gut metagenome | host: Homo sapiens | place: China:Anhui | collected 2015-08-07 | study... | reverse complement strand
ACTTCGATGGTCCCGTAACCATCGGCCACATGCATTACCTGACACTGCATCATCTGGTAGACGATCAGATCCACGCACGTTCTACCGGACCGTACTCCCTGGTAACACAGCAGCCTCTGGGTGGTAAAGCTCAGTTCGGTGGCCAGCGTTTCGGAGAGATGGAAGTATGGGCTCTGGAGGCGTATGGTGCATCCTACACCCTGCAGGAGATCCTGACAGTGAAGTCCGATGATGTGGTTGGTCGTGTTAAGACTTACGAAGCAATCATTAAGGGAGACAATATCCCTGAGCCCGGTATTCCCGAGTCCTTCAAGGTTCTGCTGAAAGAACTGCAGGCACTGGGTCTGGATGTCAGAGTGCTGCGTGAGGATCAGACCGAGGTCGAGATCATGGAGACCGTCGATTACGGTGATACCGATTACCGTTATGAGATGGAGGGTGATCGTAAGTATGATGACGATTACGACAAGGGTTCCCTTGGCGAGATGGGCTATCAGTCACAGGAGTTTGACGACAACGGCGAACTGGTGAATTCCGAAGACGACTATGTGGAAGACGATTACACCGATGATAGCTTTGACGGCAGTGATGATGAATTTTAATGCTTTGTATAGAAGGGAGTGCCATTAATGTCAGAAACAAAAAATGAAACAACCTATCAGCCTATGACATTTGATGCCATCAAGATCGGATTAGCTTCCCCGGAGAAAATCCGGGAGTGGTCCCATGGCGAGGTATTAAAGCCGGAGACAATTAACTATAGAACACTGAAACCCGAGAGAGACGGTCTGTTCTGTGAGAGAATCTTCGGACCCAGCAAAGACTGGGAATGTCATTGCGGTAAATATAAGAAGATCAGATATAAGGGCGTTGTCTGCGACAGATGTGGTGTAGAAGTTACCAAAGCCAGCGTACGTAGAGAGCGTATGGGACATATCGAGCTTGCTGCCCCGGTATCCCATATCTGGTACTTCAAAGGTATCCCCAGCCGTATGGGCCTGATCCTGGATCTGTCTCCCAGAATCCTGGAAAAGGTTCTGTACTTCGCTTCCTATATTGTTCTGGATCCGGGAACCACCAACCTTGAGTACAAGGCAGTGTTGTCTGAGAAGGAATATCAGGATGCAAGAGAGACCTGGGGCAACAAGTTCCGTGTAGGCATGGGTGCGGAAGCTATCAAAGAGCTGCTGCAGGCTATTGACCTGGAGAAGGATGCAGCAGAACTGAAGACCGGACTGAAGGAATCCTCCGGTCAGAAGCGTGCCCGCATCATTAAGAGACTGGAAGTTGTGGAAGCTTTCCGTGAGTCCGGAAATAAGCCCGAATGGATGATCATGGATGTTATTCCAGTTATCCCTCCCGATCTTCGTCCTATGGTACAGCTGGACGGCGGACGTTTTGCAACCTCCGACCTGAATGATCTGTACAGAAGGATCATCAACCGTAATAACCGTCTGAAGAGACTGTTAGAGCTTGGTGCTCCCGATATTATCGTACGTAACGAGAAGAGAATGCTGCAGGAAGCAGTAGATGCTCTGATCGATAACGGCAGACGCGGACGTCCCGTTACCGGCCCCGGTAACAGAGCACTGAAGTCTCTGTCCGATATGTTAAAGGGTAAGACCGGTCGTTTCCGTCAGAACCTGTTAGGTAAACGTGTAGACTATTCCGGACGTTCCGTTATCGTCGTAGGACCGGAACTGAAGATTTATCAGTGTGGTCTGCCCAAGGAAATGGCAATTGAACTGTTCAAGCCTTTTGTGATGAAAGAGCTGGTAGCCAAGGGAATCAGCCAGAATATCAAAAATGCCAAGAAGCTGGTAGAGAGACTGGATACGCAGGTATGGGATGTGCTGGAAGAGGTGATCAAGGAACATCCTGTTATGCTGAACCGTGCACCGACACTGCACAGACTTGGTATTCAGGCATTTGAGCCGATCCTGGTAGAAGGTAAGGCAATCAAACTGCATCCCCTGGTATGTACCGCATTCAACGCGGATTTCGACGGAGACCAGATGGCTGTACATCTTCCTCTGTCCCAGGAGGCACAGGCAGAGTGTCGTTTCCTGCTGTTGTCTCCCAATAACTTACTGAAGCCTTCCGATGGTGGTCCTGTAGCCGTTCCTTCCCAGGATATGGTACTTGGTATCTACTATCTGACCCAGGAGAGACCCGGTTCTATTGGTGAAGGTAAGTATTTCAAGAGCGTAAACGAAGCAATTCTGGCATATGAGAACCAGGCGCTGACACTGCATTCCCGCATTCATGTCCGCATGAGCAAGGTAAATGCAGCAGGTGAGACGATCACCGGAACGGTAGAGTCTACACTGGGACGTTTCATCTTCAATGAGATTCTGCCTCAGGATCTGGGATTTGTAGACAGAAGTGATCCCGAGAACTTCCTGAAGCTGGAAGTAGACTTCCATGTAGGAAAGAAGCAGCTGAAGCAGATCCTGGAGAAGGTCATCAATACTCACGGAGCATCCAAGACCGCAGAAGTACTGGATGACGTTAAGGCAATCGGTTATAAGTACTCTACCAGAGCCGCTATGACCGTATCCATTTCCGATATGACTGTGCCTGAGAAGAAGGGCGAGATGCTGGCAGCCGCACAGGCAACCGTAGACAAGATCGCAAGCAACTTCAGACGTGGTCTGATCACTGAGGAAGAGCGTTATCGTGCAGTCGTAGAGACCTGGAACGAGACCGATAAAGAGCTGACCGATGTACTGCTGTCCGGTCTGGATAAATACAATAACATCTTCATGATGGCAGACTCCGGTGCGCGTGGTTCCAGTCAGCAGATCAAACAGCTGGCAGGTATGCGTGGACTGATGGCGGATACCACAGGTAGAACCATCGAGCTGCCCATCAAATCAAACTTCCGTGAAGGTCTGGATGTACTGGAATACTTCATGTCCGCGCATGGTGCACGTAAAGGTATGTCCGATACCGCACTGCGTACCGCAGACTCCGGTTATCTGACCAGACGAATGGTTGATGTATCTCAGGAGCTTTCTATCCGTGAAGTAGACTGCTGCGAGGGTCAGGCAGAGATCCCCGGTATGGTAGTCAAGGCATTCATGGATGGTAAAGAGACCATTGAAGGCCTGAAAGACAGAATCACAGGCAGATATTCCTGTGAGGATATTTATGATAAAGACGGTAACATGATCGTTAAACACAACCACATGATCACCCCCAGCCGTGCAGCTAAGATCCTCAGCGTAGGTGTAAATGCACAGGGTGAGCCTATTGAGGAAGTGAAGATCCGTACGATCCTGACCTGCCGTTCTCACGTTGGTATCTGTGCAAAATGTTACGGTGCCAACATGGCAACCGGTGAAGCTGTACAGGTAGGTGAAGCAGTCGGTATTATCGCTGCACAGTCTATCGGTGAGCCCGGTACCCAGCTGACCATGAGAACCTTCCATAGTGGTGGTGTCGCAGGTGACGATATCACACAGGGTCTTCCCCGTGTCGAGGAGCTGTTCGAGGCCAGAAAGCCGAAGGGACTTGCGATCATCGCTGAGTTCGGCGGTAAGGCGGAGATCCGTGATACCAAGAAGAAACGTGAAGTAGTAATTACCAATGAAGAGACCGGAGAATCCAAGGCATACCTGATTCCTTACGGTTCCCGTATCAAGGTAATGGATGGCCAGGTATTAGAGGCCGGTGATGAACTGACCGAAGGTAGTGTAAACCCTCACGATCTGCTGAAGATCAAGGGAATCCGTGCCGTACAGGATTACATGCTGCGTGAAGTACAGCGTGTATACCGTTTACAGGGTGTAGATATCGCCGATAAGCATATCGAAGTCCTGGTACGTCAGATGCTGAAGAAAGTCCGTATCGAGAATAACGGAGACACCGAATTCCTGCCCGGTACTCTGGTAGATGTTCTGGATTTCGAAGAAATGAATGAGAAGCTGACCGCAGAAGGTAAAGAGCCTGCAGAAGGCAAGCGTATCATCCTTGGTATTACCAAGGCAGCACTGGCTACCGAATCCTTCCTGTCCGCAGCATCCTTCCAGGAGACCACTAAGGTACTGACAGAGGCTGCTATAAAGGGTAAGGTTGATAATCTGATCGGTCTGAAGGAGAACGTTATCATTGGTAAACTGATCCCTGTAGGAACCGGTATGAAGAGATATCGTAATACCAGACTGAGCACCGATGATGTGGAAACCATTGATTTCAGTGGCGACATGTATGGTGATGATGCAGAACTGAATCTGAGTGACGGAACAGATCCGGAAGCTGAGAATACAGATGTTAACACCGATGCAGAGACTGTGGAAGTGGGAACAGATGCTGATAACCAGTAAAAAAAGAAAAGATCTTATAAAAAAGCTCTCCGGGGATTCCCCGGGGAGCTTTTTTAAGCTGAAAATTACTGTAAGTCCTCTGTATTCAGTACCTGCCAGGCGGTGATCCGGTAAAAGGTGTCATCCGCAGACAGAGGGTATAAGATCTCAATGGTAACCTGTAAGGATTGCAGATCGGAAATAGGTATCACATATGACTTTCCGTGTCCTACGGAGCCGTAATACGCATCCTCGCTGTCGGAGGCTTCGTAGACGCGACGCAGCGTATTGTCCATACCGGCCAGAGACTGCTCTGCCTGATTGCAGGCATCATAGTAGGCAGTAGTACGTTCCAAAACACGGGTGCTGAGCCTGCTGTCGGCATTAGCACTGACAATAGACAGTACGGCAAAGGATACCAGACAGAGGATCACGAATACCAGCAGGATCGAAGCGGAGCCGATATTCATACCGAATTGTTTTTTCTTTGAAGAGTTACTCATGGTCCCCCCTCCTCTCTGCGGTGTGATGCATGACAGAAATTGTATAAATAGGCATCTCCGGTGCAGACAAGTCATACACGGTGATCTGGGCTTCCATGATACCGGTACCTTCCGCCGGAGTATGTACCAGCTCGGCCTGATAGCTGCCGCCATTTTCTGCGGAACAGAGGTCCCAGCAGCTGTCAAAAGTAAGTCGGAGTGTATCGTCGCTGATCTGTTCCGAAGGAGAGAACAGATCCTGCATGGCATTTATGTCGCCCTCCAGCGCGAGGTACGATTCCGCCAGATTCTGTGCCTGGATGACAGCATGGTTCTGATTTACTGTCTGTGTGCTCAGCAGATGGGACTTGGCAAACAGCTGGATACAGACGGCGCTGGCCAGGGAGAAAAACAGGATCGCTATGATCATTTCCATTAAAAATAAACTGGATCTGGAATGCTTCATAATAAGTTCGGAATCCTTTCTGCCCGGTGTTTATTCCGTGGCATTACAGTGAATATGGATATAAAAGGTGTGGAACTCTCCGGAAGCCGTTTGCAGGGATGCACGGATCAGGTCATTGGAGACATAGGAAAATGTCAGGTCCTTAAGCTCCATGATATCCGTACCGGCAGGCAGAACCTGTCCGCCGAGAGAAGTCCCTTCCCGCATAAAGAGCTCTTTTAAATGTCCGTCGTAGAAATAGAGGTAGGTACAGTAGGTCTCATCTTCAATCCGTGAAAGCATGCAGAGAGCCGGGGTATCTTCCAGCGTGGCCAGAGAGATACTGTCCGTGGTATCATTCTGCCGGACTTTTTCCAGGATATAGGACACGGCAGTCCTGCTTTCGTAATTGACACCCATATCTTCCACGGTGTGCTGGTATACATCCGCTCCGATGGTAACGAGCGCCAGCGCGGAGACGGCGAATACACCGAACAATGCCAGAACGAACAAGATATCCACAATAAAATGTTTTTCCTGATTTCTATTGTTCATAATGTCAGAAAACTCCTTTAGTGAGCGCCGGTTCTGCGGAGTACGGTGACTTCCGGAAGAAGGTTGCTGCCATAGTAATCATAGTCGACGAAAAAACTGTTCTTATCATACAACAGACCGTAGTGCTGCTCCAGATATTCCAGAGAAGGTGGATAACAGCCTTCTACGGCATAGCATTGCGAAATGCTGCGTCCCAGGGCAGTTTCCAGACTTTCCTGCTGCTTGGTCAAAGTAGATTCACTAACGGATCCAATTCCCTGTACAAACAGAACAAACAATACCAGAAATGCCAGAATCGGAAGCAGATAGACCAGTTTGCGTCCGAAGGACATGCTTTTTTGCTCAAAACGATTCATGATATCACTCCTATCCGATGCTGGTCATAATACCCATAAGAGGCAGGATGACCGATAACAGGATCAGACCGACGATCACTGACAGAATGATGACAAGGGTCGGTTCCAGAACGGCGATGATGGACTGTAATCTGCGGTTGGTATTTTCCTCATAGCGGTCTGCGATTTTTCGAAGGACCATATCTACGTTACCACTGCGGAAACCTACGGATACCATCTGAGAATACAGGTGATTGAAAATACCTGCACCGGTCAATGCTTCCGCAAAATTGGCACCGGCATTAATGGCTTCTTTGCAGTTTAAAATCTTTTGTTTCATTTTCTCATTGCCTACCAGTGCAGCCACCATGTCCAGACTGGAATAGGTATCCATACCACTGCTCAGAGTCAGGGCCATACCGCTTGCAAAACGCTCGCAGGCCACACTCTCATAAAAACGCCTTGTCAGAGGAAACCAATTCAGAAAACGCGCGGTAGTACGCTTGCCACCCTGGGTTCTGGTGGCGAAAAGATACAGAAGCAGTATCACACACAGAATACTTACGAAGATAAAGGAATAACGGTTCAGATGATTGCCGAGACGTAAGAGGGACGCGGCAAACCCCGTCATCTCACTGCCAAGCTCCACATAGACCTGCTCGAAGATCGGCATAACACGGCTGACCAGCACTACGATGACAGCAGCCATCATGGCGATCATAATAAAGGGGTAAGTTACGGCATCCCGGATACTGCTGGCGATGGCATCTTCTTTTTCGTAATAATCTGCCAGAGAATTCATGCAGACATCCAGATTACCGGATTCCTCGCCCAGAGCGATCATATGCAGACAGTAATCGGGAAATACTCCCGTGGCTTCCAGAGCCTTGTGAAAACTTTCTCCCTGTCGGCATACGGTAAGGATCTGGTCGAAGATCGCCTTCCCCTCCGGCGACTGTGCATCACTTTGCAGGATGGCCATGCCCTCCACCGGAGGAATGCCTGCCTGAAACAGCATGGCAGCCTGATTACAGAAAGAAGAGATCTCTTCATTAGAAAGTAATTTTTGTTCTGTGGTCTTCATGTCGTTTTGTTCCCTTTCACTAATACATTTTCTGAAGGATATAATTGCTGCCGTCACCGATGAACTTTTTCAGCGTCTTGTTATCCGTGTTGGCACCGAAGGTAGGATCCACCAGGGTCCAGACATTGCCGTCGAATTCGATGATGCCGTTCAGCCAACCGGTGTCGGCGGTGTAGACGCTGATCCAGGCGTGATAGGCATCCTGCGCGTAACCGACCTCCAGTCTGGTAGGGATCCGCTGGCTTCTGAGCATGCTCGCCATAACGGCGGCATAGTCCAGACAGATACCGGTGCCGGAATCCAAAATGGCATCTACGTCGGAAGTATAGCCGGTGGGGGGATCGGAAGCCTTATCGTAGTCGTAGGTAATATTTCCGGTGATATAATCATAGATCCGGGTGATCACCTCCAGATCGGAGGATGCACCTTTCGCCAGTTCCTGCCCCTTGGCAACGACTTTGCTGTCTGACGTAAAATTCACGTACTGATTAGGATAGAGAAAAGGACTGAATTCATCCGGGATCTGTACGTCCAGATCCGCATACAGGCAGGTGGCATAGTTCGTACCGGAAATATTTTCGTAGATCGTCACATCATAATATCCGTCGCCCGAGGAGAGAGGAAACGTCTCGTAGCCGCCTCCGTGCAGATCATAGGTATAGACAACGGTGTCGGGACCGGTGATGCGTAGTTTGACTTTGGGACAGGTGCCGGTATAATTGGCACAGACATAGCCATCGGACATATGAGAATAATCGATGACAGCTACATCATTGGACACCACCGCGGTGCCGTCGGCCTGTGGTACGAGGCAGACGGGAGTGGCATCCCGCAGAGGTTCCGCAGGGGAAGTGTTTTCCGTGTCCGGGGAAGCAGTCTCCGGGGAAGAGGTGTCGGTATCCGCAGAAGCGGGATCTGCGGAGGACTGGTCGTCGTAAGTGCCCGTCGCAGAAGCATCCACAGGCAGAGAGTCAGAAGCGGAACCGCAGGCGCACAGACCCATGGCCATACAATATGTAATTAATAAAATGCGCAGCCGCGCAGATGATCTTGGTATCCGCATAGAAATCATTACATCCTGTTGTTATTGTGCCAGGCCCGTTACATTATCGGGAGTAAAGAGCAGGTGGAGGGTCTCACCGTTTTTTACGGGAACATAAATATTGGCTTCCTCAGAAAGAAAAGGGAAATTGATCACACCCTTGGAGGTGTCTACGGAGAGCGGTTTGATGATCTCGCCGGACAGCGTCTCCATAAAAGCCTCGTCATAGAGAATGTTATCTCCGGTAAATTTAAGGCTTAAAACATTATTCTCCACATAATCCAGAGTAAGCTCCGCGGGAGCGGGGGCAAACATTTTCTCGTTAAATTCGGAGAGCGGAACGATGACTAAGGGCGACAGAAAGGTCAGCACGAAGATCACCGCTGTGGCAACGATCAGACGATTATAGGAAGCGGCATTTACTTTTTTACGAAGCACCAGCTTGTCAAAAGGAATGGTATTGACCGGCTGGTTACAGGTGGACAGGATATTCTGCAGAGCATTATTGGCAGTCGTCATGTCCAGTTCATATCGGTTCTTTTTATGAAAAAACATAATCTGTTATCCTTTCATTCTTTCTTTCAAATGATCCTGTCCGGAGGCAATATAGCGTTTGACGCTGCTGCGGCTGATCTCCATGGCTGCAGCGATCTCTTCGAGCTTCATGTCGTTATAGTAGCGCATGATCAGGACCTGCTTCTCATTGAAAGGAAGCTGCTCTAAGGCGTCCGCCAGCCGGGAATATTCATCCTTCTGCTGGTAGTGCAGTTCCGGATTGGTGTCCAGATGGGGGTCCTGGACGATATCCAGAATCTCCTGGCTCAAGACCTGGCAGTCGTTCTGTGGTCGGTTCTTCTGAGTCATGTCATAGCAGACGTGGAAGCAGATGCGGTTCAGCCAGGCGATAAAAACCGTGGGATCATTCAGTTTTCCAATGTTTTTCAGAGCCAGTATGTAGACCTCCTGCATAGCGTCCTGAGCGAGAAAGTCATCTCTCAGATAATGCCTGGTGTAGTTGTATACTTTATTATAGGTAAGAGCATACAATTCCGCGAAGGCATCCGAGTCGCTGTGCTGGGCACGGATCACAAGACCGGCAATGTAAGGAATGTTCATGTCTTTCATGCGTTCGTCTCACTGCTTGGTTAACGGGTTCCTTAAGCGTGGAGCTTATTGTATGTCTCTGTAAGCAGAGTGGAGAAATACTCTGCATGTGCTTCTTCATTTAAAATATATGCGTACTTGATCTGAATGGGCGCATTGCTGTGCTCTTCGTTATATTCCCTCAGCTGCTGATCCAGACTTTCTATGAAATATTCCATGGTGTCATGGGAGCCGTGGTTGACGATCATGAGGAATTCATTGCCACCGTTACGTCCCACCACACCGAAAGCGTCGCCAACGCTCTCCAGAATGCCGGAGAAATCTTTTAACATCTGGTCGCCCACGACATGGCCCATGGTCTGATTGATCTCCTTTAAGTTGGTGATGGTGACCATATAGCATGCTACGTGAGCCAGAGATTCCGGAGAATCGTAGGTCTCAAAGACTACATCCAGACCGTGTCTGTTGGGAATGCCGGTCAGATGATCCAGGAAAGCCGCACGGTTCAGCGCGTGGCTTTCTTCGGCAAAGGTGCGTAATTTATAAAAATCGTATAACAGCCATATCAGATTAAATAAAGCAAGGATCCAGGAAAGTGTGCATAAGATAAACAGGGTCCGGTCTTCGAAAAGCTTCGTGCCCAACGCCGGGTTCAGGGTCAGCACCAGAACATACGCAGCTTCCAACAGAAGCAGAAGGACTAACTGCACGGTTTTGGTGTTACGGAAGGTTTTTACGAATTTCTTTTTCTGTATCATAGGGTCGCTCCTTTAAAAGCTAGTGTCATGATTTTCTTTGAATGTATTATAGCATATTGTCTGTCAGAAAAAAAGATAACGATGCCGGCGTTCACTAATTTGATTTTAAAAACTTTGACTGTTAGAAATTAAAATAAAAAAATATTAAAAATTTGACCCTTTTTTGTGAGACGAACAGTCTTAATAATTAGAAAGACACAAAAGGAGCGGTTTTACCGGCAACTCCGGAAGAAAGGAGTAGAAGGAGACGATGGAAGAACGAAGGAGGATCGACCGTGTTGGCTATCAGGCTAAGAGCGTTATCGTAGTATGTGATTCGGGAGAGAGCATTTTTGTCGAAACATGCAATGCCAGCCCACTGGGCATAGCTTTTACGATGCCGGCCGGATCTCCTGATCTTAAGGGGAAAGACATCATAATCGTAGCGGATACGATGATCATGTATGCAGATGTCACCAGACAGGAGGAGCAAGAAGACGGAGGATTTAAAGTAGCTATTTCGGCAAAGAAATTCACGCCGGAGGTGCTGCAGTATTTATTTGAACATATTGTTGAAAAATAGAATGGAGAGGAAAAATCATATGAGAAAAAACAGTAAGAACGAAAAAGTGATTCGTGCTATGGCGATCGGCATTTCCGCAATGCTGATGGCATCTTCCCCGCTGACTGCACTGGCAGCAGAGGGAGAGGGCACCACACCCGAAGGCAATGATGATCATAATATTGTCGTAACACCGGAAGCCGGTATTGCTGACCAGGCACAGGCAGCTGCAAAAGAGGCTGACAAGGCAGTAGAAACGGCAGAAAAGAGTGCTACTGATGTGAAGTCGGAAGTGGCTGACCAGGTAGTGGCAGGGGAAGCTAAGGATACGCAGGGCAAGGATCTGTCTCAGGCTGTTCTGGATGCCAATGTCAAAGTAGAGGATAAGACCGTGGAGGGCGGTTCTTCTCTGAAGGACGCAGAGTCTGCTGTGGAGAGTGCAGATACCAAACTTGACGTTGCAGAAGCAAATGATAAGCTTTCCGATGCAGAACTGAATAAGGCAGCTGATGCAGCGGCAAATGCAGGACAGACTGCGGCAGAAGCAAAGGATGCCATGCAGGCTGCCCAGAATAAGGTAAATGGACAGATCGAGAATATCAAGGATGCTGCTTCTATCACCGATGCCAATGCGGCATATGAGGAAGCAAAGAAGACCGCAGACCAGGCACAGGCTGATTTCGATGCAAAGCTTGGGGAGTATAATACCGCCAAGACAGCATATGAAGAGGCAGCACAGAAGGTGGCAGCTTATGAAAAGGCTTATGAGGAGGCTGTAAACAGTGCGGATGCGAACGCTGAGGCGGCAGCAGATGAGCTGGCAGCAGCGCAGGCAAATGCAGAAGCACTGGCAAAGGCTTTGGAGGCTGCAAAGGCTGCAGTGGATACCTCTGCGGCAGGTGCTCTGGATATTGCAGATAAGGAAGCCCTGACTCAGGGCGACAATGGACTGAACTGGAAAAATGAGGATCAGCTTTTCATTTCCATTATGCAGAACTACTATCTGCCCGAGGTACAGAAGATCACTGCCGATGATATTAAGGTTGTCCGCAGACAGGGTGAAGACAATAATACCAAGAATTATTTTGAAGTAACCTATACCGATGAGAATGGTAATAAGCAGACAAAGTATTACAACTATGTGATGGATGACAAACAGACTTCCAAGGACAATATCGTGATCTTTGAGAAGCGAATTGAGGAAGTAAACTGGAAGACGGCGCAGGAGACCAATCCGGATCAGTATGTGAAGGGAAACGGGGATACGATCACTGTTTCCGAAGTGGAAAAAGGTCTGAAAGACGGAACTATTATTGCAGTAGATGGAAAGAAAGTGATCAAGAACGACGGAACCGAGAGTATCATTATTTCTGACAATAACCAGAAGACCGAAAACGGCGAGGTTGATACTGATGTAAATGAGGCTACCGAGAAGGAATCCTGGAAACTGGATGAGAACGGCAACCTGATTAAGACCGTGACCGCTGATGTGACCACCATCACCTATACCGATGCAAAATTCACTTCTACCGAACAGTATCAGACAGAGGCAGAGAGAGATGCTGCAGCTGCTGCAAAGGAAAAGGATTTGAAGGACGCTGCCGGCAAGGATGTAACCGTTACAGGAACAGAAAAAACGGATTATACTTATACCGGTAACGGAACCTACATTCCTACCTTTACGAAGACTGTGAATGTGAAGGATGAAGAGGTTGAATGGAAGCATACAGATAAAAAGACGGATTATGGTGTAAGAACAGAGGAAGAAGCAGTAGCAAAGGTTACGAAAGAGCAGGAGAAGGCGTTAAGCAATAAGATTAACGATGATGACGACTTATACCTGATCGGTGTAAGCAGTGATCTTAAGGTAACCGGCTATACAGAAGATCACTGGTATGATGATTCCGACTTCCTCGTATCCGGCACTGTATCCGCAACTTATGCAAAGGTCACTAAGAAGACAGTAGACCAGAGTACCTTCGGCTCCCTCTGGAATGACATCAAGGCTCTGTTTGGTAATGGAGAAACTACGAACAAGAAACTGGAAGATGCAGCCAGAAAGGCAGTCGAGGCAGATGGCGGTATTTTCGTCAGCGCTAACTGGGATGACTGGAAGCTTGGCAAGGCAACCATCCGCTATGTAGCAGGTGTCAGTGTCAAGACCGATGAGAAGACCACCGCAGCGGAGGCACAGAATGCGGTACAGGATGCAGCACTGGCACAGGCAAAAGCAAGCGGCGCAACCGGTGTGTACAATGTGAAGACCACAGATACCGATACCATTGCTCATACCAGCTATTCCTATGAGATTGATTATCTGGAGAAAACCGGAGAGACCACAACCAATACTGCTGTCAGAACTGAGACTTATGCAAATGCAGAGGTGCTGACTGGTCAGATCATCCAGAACCTGAACTATATTCAGGGCAACATCAAACTCACCCAAAAGGATGAAGCCTATCGTAAATTCGTAGATGATGCCAAGGCACTGACTGAAAAGTATCAGAAGCTGTTACAGGATGCAAAGGCAGCACAGGGTGAGGTGGAAGCAGCACAGGGCAAGGTAGATGTGCTGAAGGCAGAGATCGAAGCTCTGAAGAGTAACAGAACCAGTAACCTTGGAGCTCTGAAGGAACTGGAAGGAAAGCTGGCCGTGGCTGAACAGAACAAAAAGGATGCAGAAGATACTCTGAAGGAGATTCTGGACAGCCTGGATAAGGCAGGCGGAGAGCTGGATAAGGTGATCGAGCGTCTGACTCCCGCACCCACACCGGCAGCTCCTGCGGGCGGCGATAGCGCAGGCGGTAGCAGCGATACCGTAGAGACTGTTGTTAACCCGATTGTTCTGGCACCCGCACCGGTGGCACAGGCAACAGTAGTGACCCAGAATCAGGCAGCGGCACAGGGCGTGACGCAGATTGCTGATGAAGCAGCACCTCTTGCAGCAAATGTTGAGGAAGACACCCAGAAGACAGCAGAGGAAGCACCTAAGGCGGAAGAAGCAGTGAATATTGCAGATGAAGCAGTTCCCCTGGCAGATGTTGCCGTAGAGAGCGAACAGGCAAAGATGTCCTGGTGGTGGTGGCTGATCATTCTGATCCTCGGTGCAACCGGATATGAAATGTACAAGAAGCACAATGAGAAGAAGCTGAAGGCTCAGGCAGAAAATGCAGGAGATATCGAAGAATAAAAGATAACAAAAACGACATCCATTGGGATTTCCCCGGTGGATGTCGTTTTTTAGACCTTGGAAAGAAAATTACTCGAAGAGCTCTTCGACTTTTTCCAGATCACCGTCTCCGGTCAGCAGAAGAGTCACTGTGGTCTGGGCACTGCTGATATCGGTTGTCCCCTCAACGCATAATTCACCGTCAGTATTGTAGAGAGCCCATTGGAACTCATTGACAGAGGAGGGCCAGTCTGCTTCCATAGAGATCGATTCCTGATCCGACAGGGAATCCAGATTTACCTGTTCCCCGGTCACGGGATCAATGACCGCTACCATACCGACTTCGATGCCACACATATTGACTACCGACAGGGTGAGTGCCCTGGTATCCTCCGAAGTGGATTCTATGGCAGACGTATCGGAATCCGGGGAAGTATCGGCAGGCAGGGCAGCAACCGTCTCAGACGGGGAGGTGGAAGCAGTCGTGGCGGATGATGTATCATCTCCGGCAGAATTCTGACTGCATCCTCCGAATAACAGACAACAGGACAATATACTTACAGTAAACAGATGTTGTATGAAGCTTTTTTGCATAACAGTCTCCTTTGTGTGAAAATCTATATCACTATTATAGCGAATTTCCCATAATAAGTAAATTTTCGCGATGAAAATTTCCGGAAGCAGACCGGTAGGAATTCCTGAAAAAAATATCGAAAAATGTGAGCCGTTTTTCATGGATAAGTAGTCTTTATAGATAGAGACTAAGAAATAACGGAGGCGGTCGAGATGAGCGGCATGTTATATTCCATACCTGTGATTTTGACAGGTTATCGAATCGTACAAATTGAAGATGAAGCGACACCGCTTGCACAGTCAGTAAAGAGTGGATATTACGGTGACACAATAGCCGGAATGTTGGGCATTGGTGTTTTATTACTCTTGGTGATTTATTTTATATTATGCAGAAAATACCAGAAAAGAATCATAGAATTGCAGGAAAATGCACATCCCGGCTGGAACTGGTGGAAGCTTAGAAAGCAGGCAACCGAACTGGAGGATAAAAAGGCAGAAGGAATTGTCGAGGATATCCGGCGGGCAGCGCAAAGCTATATGACTGTTTAAATTGAAACAAATGAAATAGAGCTGATATAAAAAGGTCCGGGGAGTGTTCCCCGGATTTTTTGCGATACAATACAAAAATGAAGTATTTCGTTGCTGATGTCTGACGGTAATGTTATAATTATGTATGTGGTGGTTCCGGAGACCGGTGCCATAAGCATTAAGAAAGAAAAGGAAGGCATTCTATGAAAGTATTGGTAACAGGCGTAAAGGGTCAGTTGGGATATGATGTGGTAAATGAACTTACAAAGCGCGGCATTGAGGCGGTCGGTGTGGATATTCAGGACATGGATATCACGGATGCTGCCAGTGTGGAAAAAGTGATCGGTGAGGTAGCACCGGATGCTGTGATCCACTGTGCAGCCTATACTGCAGTGGATGCAGCGGAAGACAACGTGGAGCTCTGCCGCAGGGTCAACGCGGATGGCACACAGAATATTGCCAATGTCTGCAAAAAGTTAGACTGCAAGATGATCTATATCAGCACGGACTATGTATTTGACGGCGAAGGTACCAGAGCCTGGGAGCCCGACGATGAGCGCCATCCTCTGAACGTATACGGACAGACCAAATACGAGGGCGAGCTGGCAGTGCAGAATACACTGGAGAAGTATTTTATCGTAAGAATCTCCTGGGTATTCGGTGTGAACGGTAAGAATTTCATCAAGACCATGCTGAATCTGGGTAAGACCCATGATCATCTCACGGTGGTGAATGACCAGTTTGGTTCGCCTACTTATACTTATGATCTGGCAAGGCTTCTGGTGGACATGGTGCTGACCGACAAATACGGCATTTATCATGCGACCAATGAAGGTATCTGTAACTGGTATGAATTTGCCTGCGAAATCTTCCGCAAGGCAGGCATGAACGTGGATGTGGCTCCCGTACCGGCGTCCGAGTATCCCACGAAGGCGAAGAGACCGGAGAACAGCCGCATGAGCAAGGAAAAGCTCACAGAGAACGGTTTTGAGAGACTTCCTTCCTGGCAGGATGCGCTGGAACGATATCTGCCACAGATACAGTAGCGGTTCCTTATATAAGCAGCCCCTGTATAGGGGGAAATTTATGGGAAATACTTCATGGAGCGGTATCGGAAACGGTACTGCTCCTCTTTTGGTTATAATAATATGAAAAAGTCGTGAAAAACCCTGTAAATTTCACGAAAAACCTGTTGACAACGGAAGTCGGAACAAGTATACTGTTAAAGCGTGCCAGAAAAGGTGCGTCTATTATACTATTAAGAAAGAGGTGAAACAGAATGCCAACATTTAACCAGTTAGTAAGAAAAGGACGTCAGACCTCTGTTAAGAAGTCTACTGCACCTGCTCTCCAGAAGGGTTACAACTCTCTTCACAAGAAAGCAACAGACGTTTCTGCTCCCCAGAAGCGTGGTGTATGTACTGCTGTTAAGACAGCAACTCCTAAAAAGCCTAACTCTGCTCTTAGAAAGATCGCCAGAGTACGTCTTTCCAACGGAATCGAAGTTACCAGCTACATTCCCGGTGAAGGTCACAATCTGCAGGAGCACAGCGTTGTTTTGATCCGTGGTGGTCGTGTTAAGGACCTGCCCGGTACCAGATACCACATCATCCGTGGTACCCTTGATACCGCCGGTGTCGCTAACAGAAAACAGGCTCGTTCCAAGTACGGCGCTAAGAGACCTAAGGATGCTAAGAAATAAGTAGTATCCGGGGCGTTTTGAACGTCGGACCGAGAGTTCGATGAAAATCCGCAAGGATTTTTGGAGACGATGCGGACATCGTCTTTGTACCACAAAAACGAAACTAAGAAAAGTGTTGGAATTCTGTGATACAGATATAACAGCGCGAACACTTGGGGAAACACATGTGAGTACCTATGATCTAACGTAAACAATTTGTTAAGGAGGGAAGAACCGTGCCACGTAAAGGACATATTCAGAAAAGAGATGTATTAGCAGATCCTTTATACAACAACAAAGTGGTTACCAAGCTTGTCAACAACATCATGTTAGATGGCAAGAAGGGTGTAGCCCAGAAGATCGTATACGGAGCATTTGCTAAGGTTGAAGAGAAGAGCGGAAAGCCTGCTCTGGAAGTATTCGAAGAGGCTATGAACAACATCATGCCTGTTCTGGAAGTAAAAGCAAGACGTATCGGTGGTGCTACCTATCAGGTACCTATCGAAGTTAGACCTGAGAGACGTCAGGCTCTGGGCCTTCGTTGGTTGACCATGTTCTCTCGTAAGAGAAGTGAGAAGACCATGGAAGACAGACTTGCTAACGAAATTCTTGACGCAGCCAACAATACCGGATCTGCAGTTAAGAGAAAAGAAGACATGCACAAGATGGCAGAGGCAAACAAGGCTTTTGCTCATTACAGATTCTAGTAGGAGGGAAAAAACTTGGCTGGAAGAGAATATCCGTTAGAGAGAACCAGAAATATCGGAATTATGGCTCATATCGATGCCGGTAAGACCACTACTACCGAGCGTATCCTGTATTACACAGGTGTTAACTATAAGATCGGTGATACTCACGAAGGTACTGCTACCATGGACTGGATGGCTCAGGAGCAGGAGAGAGGTATTACTATTACATCTGCAGCTACCACCTGTCACTGGACTCTTGAAAAAGAGACCAAACCCATGCCCGGTGCTCTGGAGCATCGTATCAATATTATTGATACCCCGGGTCACGTAGACTTCACCGTTGAGGTTGAGCGTTCCCTTCGTGTACTGGATGGCGCTGTCGGCGTCTTCTGTGCAAAGGGTGGTGTAGAGCCTCAGTCCGAGAACGTATGGCGTCAGGCTGACACCTACAATGTACCTCGTATGGCATTCATCAACAAGATGGATATCCTGGGTGCTAATTTCTACGCAGCAGTAGATCAGATCCGTACCAGACTTGGTAAGAACGCTATCTGCCTTCAGTTGCCTATCGGTAAGGAAGATGAGTTCAAGGGAATCATTGATCTGTTCGAGATGAAGGCTTACATCTACAACGATGAGAAGGGTGATGACATCACTGTTACCGATGATCTTGGAGATATGGCTGATGAGGCTGCTTTATATCATGATGAGCTCATTGAAAAGGTTTGTGAGTTGGATGATGATCTGACAATGATGTATCTGGAAGGTGAAATTCCTTCTGTTGAAGAGATGAAGGCTGCTTTGAGAAAAGCTACTTGTGAGTGCAGAGCCGTTCCTGTATGCTGCGGTACTGCTTACAGAAATAAGGGCGTTCAGAAGCTCCTGGATGCTATTATCGAGTATATGCCTTCTCCTCTGGATGTGCCGGCTATTAAGGGTGTTGACCTTGACGGTAATGAAGTAGAGAGAAAGTCCTCTGATGAAGAGCCTTTCGCTGCACTTGCATTCAAGATCATGACTGACCCGTTCGTAGGTAAGCTCGCTTACTTCCGTGTATATTCCGGTACGCTGAATTCCGGTTCTTATGTACTCAATGCTACTAAGGACAAGAAGGAACGTGTAGGACGTATCCTGCAGATGCATGCGAACAAGCGTGCAGAGCTGGAAAAGGTTTACTCCGGTGATATCGCAGCAGCAGTTGGATTCAAGTTCACCACTACCGGTGATACCATCTGTGATGAGCAGCACCCTGTAATCCTGGAGTCCATGGAGTTCCCTGAGCCCGTTATCGAGCTGGCTATCGAGCCTAAGACCAAAGCCGGTCAGGGCAAGATGGGTGAAGCTCTTGCAAAACTGGCAGAAGAAGATCCTACTTTCCGCGCTCATACCAATCAGGAGACTGGTCAGACCATCATCGCCGGTATGGGTGAATTGCATCTGGAGATCATCGTTGACCGTCTGCTTCGTGAGTTCCATGTAGAAGCTAACGTAGGTGCGCCTCAGGTTGCATATAAGGAAGCGTTCACCAAGGCTGTGGAAGTGGATTCCAAGTACGCTAAGCAGTCCGGTGGTCGTGGACAGTACGGACATTGTAAAGTTAAGTTTGAGCCCCTGGAGGCTAACTGTGAGAAGTTTGACTTTGATCCGAAGGCAAACATTCTGATCAACGATCCTCCTACCCTGTTATTCGAATCTACTGTAGTCGGTGGTTCCATTCCTAAGGAATACATCCCCGCAGTAGGTGAAGGTATCCAGGAAGCAGCTCAGGCTGGTATTTTGGGTGGATTCCCTGTACTGGGTGTTCATGCGAATGTATATGATGGATCCTATCATGAGGTCGACTCCTCCGAGATGGCATTCCACATTGCAGGTTCCATGGCATTCAAGGAAGCAATGCAGAAGGCAGCTCCTGTACTGCTTGAGCCGATCATGAAGGTTGAGGTTACCATGCCCGAGGAATACATGGGCGATGTAATCGGTGATCTGAACTCTCGTCGTGGTCGTGTAGAAGGTATGGAAGACATCGGCGGTGGTAAGATGGTTAAGGCTTTCGTTCCCCTTGCTGAGATGTTCGGTTACTCCACAGACCTGCGTTCCAAGACCCAGGGTCGTGGTAACTACTCCATGTTCTTCGAAAAATATGAGCCCGTTCCTAAGAACGTTCAGGAAAAGGTTCTTGCTGCAAAGGCGAAATAAGCATTAAAACAATAAAAATAACTTGAAAAACCTCTGATTATTTAATATAATCAGAGGTAGCCGAGTTAAAAAGCGCCGAGTGCGCGTTCGCCACTTCGGCGAGTAGAAAAATATAAACAGTTTAATTATTTTAAGGAGGACTTAAATAATGGCTAAAGCTAAATTTGACAGAACAAAGCCCCATTGTAACATTGGTACCATCGGTCACGTTGACCATGGTAAAACCACTCTGACCGCTGCAATCTCCAAGGTTCTTTCCGAGAGAGTACCCGGTAACGAGAAGGTTGACTTCGATAACATCGATAAGGCTCCCGAAGAGAGAGAGCGTGGTATCACCATTTCTACCGCTCACATCGAGTACCAGACCGAGAAGAGACACTATGCACACGTTGACTGCCCGGGCCATGCTGACTACGTTAAGAACATGATCACCGGTGCTGCACAGATGGATGGTGCTATCCTCGTTGTAGCTGCTACTGATGGTGTTATGGCTCAGACCAAGGAGCACATCCTTCTGTCCCGTCAGGTAGGCGTTCCTTACATCATCGTATTCCTGAACAAGTGTGATATGGTTGACGATCCCGAGCTGATCGAGTTGGTTGAGATGGAAGTAACCGAGCAGCTGGAAGAGTACGACTTCAATGACTGCCCTATCATCAAGGGTTCCGCTCTGAAGGCTCTGGAAGATCCCAGCAGCGAGTGGGGCGACAAGATCATGGAACTGATGGATACTGTAGATTCTTATATCCCTGATCCTCAGCGTGATACTGATAAGCCTTTCCTGATGCCCGTCGAGGACGTATTCACCATTACCGGTCGTGGTACCGTTGCTACCGGTCGTGTAGAGCGTGGTGTTCTGCATCTGAATGATGAAGTTGAAATCGTTGGTATCAAGGAAGAGACCAAGAAGACTGTTGTAACCGGTATCGAAATGTTCCGTAAGATGCTGGATGAGGCACAGGCTGGTGATAACATCGGTGCTCTGCTTCGTGGTATCCAGAGAACTGAAATCGAAAGAGGACAGGTTCTGGCTAAGCCCGGTACTGTTACCTGCCACAGAAAGTTTACCGCTCAGGTATACGTTCTGACCAAGGATGAAGGTGGACGTCATACTCCTTTCTTCAACAACTATCGTCCTCAGTTCTACTTCAGAACCACCGACGTTACCGGCGTTTGCGAACTGCCCGCTGGTGTTGAGATGTGCATGCCTGGTGATAACGTAGAAATGACCATCGAACTGATCCATCCTATCGCTATGGAGCAGGGTCTTACCTTCGCTATCCGTGAGGGTGGTAGAACAGTAGGTTCAGGCCGTGTTGCTACAATCATTGAGTAATCTTTGATAGATAGTATATAGCTCTTATTCTGGGGAAGTACTTGTACTTCCCCATTTTTTTACACAATAACGCAGAATAGTAATTCAGAACAATAACTTAGAACAGTAACTCAGAATCGTAACGCAGAATAATAATTCAAAAAATTAATTCAAAGATCATTTTTTCTTTTAACCATTTAATGACACAGTTCTGTGTCGGATATTTCAAGATATTTATTTCAATTATTTGTATAATAGCATTATTTTTTTAAGAGGTTGGTTTGTAGAAATTATACATACATAGGAAATATATGAGGAGCAACGTGTAAAATACATGCGAGGGAGGGGAGAATTATGGATTAGGTATGTGCCGGGAAGCAAAGAAATACATAAGTCTGCATACCCCAAATTTAGGCGGTCTACTTCCTTACCTGTTACATCCAATATATGGGCAAAAGTACCTACTTCCGAAGGACCGTTTATCCCAATACCGACATCCATGGAACGTGTCAGCGTCAACTTAAAGAATATCTCGTTACCAAATGAAAAGTCGGGTTCTTTATATGAAGGAAGCACATAGTCGTTCGAGTAATCTCCCGTATTAAGCGTTCCTTCATAATAATATGTACTATCACAAACCCCGAGATCTATCGCCGTTTCCATGCGATGATAGAATGAAGACTGCCCGAACAGGCTGTACGAACAAGTCGCAAATAACATCAATAAGAATAATTTTCGTATCATAATTTCTAGTTTTGTCAGTTTTTAAATTATCCAGTTTTCCTGTATTCCTTTTATTTTCCGAAATGATAAACATACTTCTGCAGCATTACTTTACGGGCGTTTTCATCCAGATAATAGCTGCCGGTCAGTCGGCTGTAATTATCATAATCGAAGCGGGTGGTGACACCGTTAGGATCGGTAATTGCCGTCACACCGTGCAGAGAAACGTATTCGTAGGTAGTAACGCGTGCATCGGGAAGCAGTTCTCTTAAAGAGCCGATCCTGACCCGTACATCGGAATCCGGGACACTATCGTATGTCCATTCATCGGCCGACTCAATCTCCAGAGCTGCGCATACCTCATCGATTGTCGCATTCTCTATTCTCGCAATGGGAAAACAGTTGTTATAACTCCAGAGGAAACTGACGGGAGTTCCATCCTTTCCAGCTATCTCGACAGCGTTGCCGGATGCGTCATAGCGGCGGTAAACCACTTCGTCCCGAAAGTCCGCCTGCTTGTCCGTACGCGACTGCACTTTCTGCGGAAGGCAAGTACCCGTATTAAAAAGAATACGGCTTTCCCGGTTGTTTTCTCCCTCCGTACGCTTATGGTAGGAAAGAATAGCGGGATAATTGAGCAGATAGTCATAGGTATCCACCACCGCTGTACTGTCGCTACGCATGGTTTCCACCCGCCGGGGCTTTAAGGAAAAACCGGGATCAA
>ENA-UEOJ01000937-UEOJ01000937.1-human-gut-metagenome-genome-assembly--contig:-NODE-937-length-22269-cov-4.310878_pt1 | contig 22269 bp, 15 predicted proteins | sample MGYA00242885_ERZ507886 | MGnify/ENA primary metagenome ERZ507886 (study PRJEB26167, sample SAMN06115505) | human gut metagenome | host: Homo sapiens | place: China:Anhui | collected 2015-08-07 | study... | reverse complement strand
CACGTCGGGAACGCGAATGGAGCCGTCTTCCTGCTGGTAGTTTTCCATAACGGCCACAAGGGAGCGTCCGGTGGGCAGGCCGGAGCCGTTGAGGGTGTGGACGAATTCGGGCTTACCGCCGCCTCTGGGCCGGAAGCGGATGTTGGCCCGGCGGGCCTGGAAGTCCGTGCAGTTGGAGCAGGAGGAGATTTCCCGGTAGGTGTTCTGGCCGGGGAGCCAGACTTCAAGGTCATAGGTCTTGGCAGAGCCGAAACCCATGTCGCCTGTACACAGGGTAATGGCGCGGTAGGGCAGTTCCAGGCGCTCCAGCAGCATTTCCGCATAACGGCGCATGGTTTCCAGTTGTTCCCATGAACGCGAGGGGTGGGCGAAATGCACCATTTCCACCTTGATGAACTGATGCTGACGGATCAGCCCCTTCGTATCCTTGCCGTAGGAGCCCGCTTCGGAACGGAAGCAGGGCGTGCCCGCCGTGTACTGGATGGGCAGATCTGCCTCGTCCAGCACTTCCCCGGCGTGAAGATTGGTCAGGGGCACTTCCGCCGTGGGAATGAGGTAGTGATCCCATCCCTGAATCCTGAACAGGTCTTCCTCGAACTTGGGCAACTGGCCGGTGCCCTGCATGGAGGCGCGGTTGACCATGAACGGCGGCATGATTTCGGTATGGCCGAATTCGCTCGTCTGGGTATCAAGATAAAAGTTGTACAGCGCGCGCTCCAGGCGGGCAATCGCCCCGCGTGAAACGGAGAAGCGCGAACCTGCCAGCTTTCCCGCGCGCTCGAAGTCCAGTCCGCCGAGGGCCGCGCCCAGCTCCCAGTGTTCCCTGACCGGGAAGGAGAACTTCGGCTGTTCGCCCCAGCGATGCACTTCCACGTTTTCGCTTTCATCCCTGCCCACGGGCACGCTGGCATCCGGCATGTTGGGCACGGAAAGCATCCACTGATGCACTTCTTCCTTGATGGCCTCGGCTTCGGCGTCCAGCGCCTTGATCCGATCGGAAAGCCGGCCCAGTTCGGCCACAAGATCCGAGGCGTCTTCTCCGGCCTTCTTGCGGCGGGCTACTTCGGCGGATTCTGTATTGCGGCGGTTTTTCAGGCTTTCCACCTCGGCCAGCGCGGCGCGGCGGCGCTTGTCCATTTCCAGAAATTCATCCATGGAAATTTTGGAATTGCGGGCCTTGAGCGCGGCGGCCACGGTTTCCGGTTCTTTCTGCAAAAGCTTGAGATCGAGCATGATTCCTTCCTTGGAAAGGGCTGGTCGGAGCGGAAAATTCGCTGCGTTGTGAAGTTTTCGGCAAGAAGCTGCTCTTTCTGTGTAGCTCCGGGCGGAGCGGGCGTCAATAAACGGAATGCGCGTAATCTGCCGCTCATCCGGGAACCGTGCCCCTTTTCCCTGTGTGTGCATTATGGTAAATGCAGGGTCTCGCGTCGGTTGAGTTTCAGGGGGAGGGCATAGCTGTGCGAAATGACATTCTTGCCGTGCCTGTGGGGATTTTCCTTGCTGCTCTGTATTGCACGCCATGGTTTTGTGTGCCCTCCCGCGCTGCGGTTCCTTCCCCGGCCTTGTCCGGCCCTGCCTCCGCTGCCCTGTCCGATGCGCGTATCATAGACGTCGCTCTGAAGCAGGCCGTGCGTGAAGTCGGCGCGCAGACGGTCATGCCGGACGGTGAAAGGATGGCCGTGACCGGGAAGACGGAACGGGAGACAGGCGTTCCATCCGATATTGATCCCCGAAATATCAGGAACGCGGCCCGCTGGCTGCTGTGGGGCTCCCTTGCCGTCATGCTCGGCGTGACGCTTTTTCATGTGCGTGACAACCTGTGGAGTTTCAGCCGTGCCCGGCATATCCGGGCAAAGGATGAGCCCTCCGCCGTGCCCGGAGCGTCCGCCGCGTCGGCCGCGCGTATGGAAAGGGCGGGCGGCGAGGCCGACGCTCTGGCCGGGCACGGAAATTATGCCGAGGCGATTCATGTGCTGCTGCTGAGGACGCTGGAGGAGCTGCGGCTGCGGTCCGGGGCGGGATTCGCCGCTTCCCTGACCAGCCGGGAGCTGCTTCGCGGTCTGGAACTGCCGCCGGAACAGAGCCGCCTGTTCGGGGAAATTATCGGGCGGGTGGAAGTTTCCTGGTTCGGGCCGCATGAGCCGGATGCGGAGGAATACGCCGCCTGCCGCCGCGACTTTGAACGCCTGAAGGGGATGCTCCGCGGGGGAGGGACGGCATGAGCGTCGCCCCGTTTTCCCGTTCCGCGCTGCTTGTTCTGTTTTCCTGCGCCTTTCTGCTGTTCGCCCTGTCCGTGCTGCTGCCCGCGTACGATACTGCGCCGCGTGCGGTTTCAGCGTCCATGACGAACAGTTACAACGCTTCCGCCGTGGGGCATGCCGTATTGTACGAAATGCTGCGCCGTCTGGACTTTCCGCTGAGCAGAAGACTCGGAGGACAGCCGGTCCCCCGTGGACGCGGCGCGCTGCTGGTGCTGGCCGAGCCGGATAGCGGCATGCTGGCGGAAAGCGGGGCGGAGCTGCTCTCTTCTCCCTGCCGGCTGCTGATCCTGCCGAAATGGCGGGGAGTGGAGGATGAGAAGCATCCCGGCCGGATTGCGGAAGCCGAACCTCTGCCGGTGGAGACGGCTGCGCGGACGTATCTGACCTTTGCGGACGGGACGGGAACGGTTGTCCGTACCCTGTGGCCTTCCGCATGGGCGGTCAACGAGCTTGGCGTCACTCCTGCGGGGGGCGAGGTGATTCAGCTTGTGCACTCCGCGAAGATGCGGCCTGTGGTGGGCACGAAGGCGGGCATGCTGGTGGGCGAACTCCGGGAAGGGGAGAGCCGCGTATGGGTGCTGTCCGATCCGGATGTCCTCTCCAATCACGGCCTGGTTCGGGGAGACAACGCGGCGTTCGTCATCGCGCTGCTCGCCGCGATACGCGGGGAGGGGCCGGGGCGGGCCGGAGGGCCTGTGGTATTTGACGAGAGCCTGCACGGTTTCCGCCAGCCGGAAGAGACCTCGCTTCGTCTGCTGTTCAGTTTTCCGTTCTCCCTTGTCGTTCTGCTGATCTGCGCCTCGGGCGCGCTTCTTGCTCTGGCGGGTGCGCGGCGTTTCGGAGTGCCGCAGCGCGCGATCCCGGCCGGATCCTCCGGTACGGAGGAGCTGATTGCCAACAGCGCGCGAATGCTGGATTATGCCGGGTATCAGGACATGACTCTGCGGCGGTATGCGCGGATGACCCTGCGGGCCGCCGGACACGCGCTGCACGCCCCTCCGGGTCTGGACGAGCGTGCGCTGGCGGTCTGGCTTGACCGCATCGGGCGGGCGCGCGGCGTTGAGGCGTCCTGTGCGGAGATGCTGAGCGAAATCGACCGTACGCCGTCAGGGGGGCGCCGCGCGCTCGAACGGCTGTTCACCCTTGCCGGAAACATGCACCAATGGAAAGAGGAGATGCTGCATGACGCTGGAACGCGTGGACAGGCTCGTTGACGCCGTCAGGGCCGAAATCGGCAAGGTCATCGTCGGCCAGGAAGAGGCCGTTGAACTGCTGCTGACCAGCCTGCTGTGCGGCGGACATGTGCTGCTGGAAGGCGTGCCGGGCACGGGCAAGACCTTTCTTGTCCAGGCGTTCGCCGCCGGGCTGGATCTGGAGTTCGGGCGCATCCAGTTTACACCGGACATGATGCCGGGTGACGTGCTGGGAACCAATCTGTTCAATTTTCAGACCAATTCCTTCACCCTGACCAAGGGGCCGATTTTCACGCAGATACTGCTGGCGGACGAAATCAACCGCACTCCGCCCAAGACGCAGGCGGCCCTGCTGCAGGCCATGGGCGAGCGCGCCGTGACCATTGATCGGCAGACCCATGAACTGGGGTGGGATTTCATGGTGGTGGCGACGCAGAACCCCATTGAGCAGCAGGGAACCTATCCCCTGCCCGAAGCCCAGCTCGACAGGTTTCTGTTCAAGATCGTCATGGGGTATCCCGAACGGGACGAGGAAAAGGAAATCGTGCTGCGCCACGGAGCATCCCCCGCCATGCCGCGTCCGGCGGACTTCGGCGTGGGAGCGGCCGCAACGCGGGCGGAGCTGGCCGCCGCGCGCGAGGTCTGCGCCCGCATTCTGCTGACGGACCCTCTGGCGGATTATATTGTGGACATTGTGCGGGGCACGCGCGTCCATCCTTCCATCGAGACAGGAGCCTCCCCCCGCGCGGCCACCATGATGGCCGCCGCCGCCCGCGCGCACGCCGCCGTATGCGGGCGCGACTTCGTCATTCCCGACGATGTGAAGCGTCTGACCCTGCCCTTGCTGCGGCACCGCATCGTCATGACTCCGGCGGCGGATATCGAGGGACTGCGGGAAGATGACGCTCTGCGCGAAATCGTCGATCAGACGGCGGCTCCGCGATGAGCCTTCATGATCGCGGCGCTCCCGCCCCGATACGCCGGGCTGTTCTGCCCACGCCGCGTTTTGTGCTGCTGTTCGCGATTTCCGCGCCGATTGCGCTGCTGATTGTCAGTCTGCGTCCCGAGGCGTGGCGTTTCGCCCTGCTGTACCCGGTGGCTGCGCTGGCGCTGTTCGCTGCCGATCTGACCATGACGCTGCCGCAGAATCGTCTGCGCGTCTGCGCGCGCGTTCCGGCCCGGCTGACTCCGGGAAAGCGGAGGGAGTGCGGAGAAGGCGTGACGCTTGCCCTTGAAGCCGAAGGGTGGCCCCGCTCCGTGGTCATGGAAGTCCTTCCGGAACTGACCGGGGACGCGCTTCCTCCCTGTCCCGCGCGGGCTGAACTGCGCGGGGAGCTGGCACTGTCCCTTCCTCTTGAGCCGACGCGCCGGGGGCGGCTGACGCTGGACGCCCTGTGGCTGCGCTGGCGCGGCCCCTGGGGACTGGCGGAACTGCGGCGGCGTCAGCCCGTGGGGGAGAGCATTGACGTTGTGCCCGATGTGCGCGGCATACATCAGGAGGCTCTGCGTTTTTTCGCCCATGATGCGGTATTCGGTTCCAGAAGCCGCCGGGCGCGCGGTGAGGGCACGGAATTTGAAGCCCTGCGCGAGTATGCGCCGGGCATGGATACCCGCTTCATCGACTGGAAACATTCCGCCCGGCACCGCAGGCTGTTGAGCCGGGAGTTCCGGCAGGAACGCAACCATCGGATCATGCTTGGTTTTGACACGGGCCGCCTGATGCTGGAATCGGTGGACGGTCTGCCCAGACTGGATCATGCAATCCGGGCCGGGCTGCTGCTGGCGTGGGTTTCGCTCCGCGCCGGAGATCTGGCCGGCGCCTGCGGCTTTGACGCCGCGTTCCGTCATTTTCTCGCTCCGGAGCGCGGCCCGGCCCAGTTCGCGCGCTTTCAGCGGTTTTCCGCCGGGCTCGACTACCGCGAGGAAGAAACAAACTTCACCCTCGGCCTGGCGGAGCTGAACAGCCGCCTGCAGCGCCGCTCCCTTGTCGTCCTGTTCACGGATTTTGTCGATGCCGTCTCCGCCGAACTCATGCTGGAAAGCCTGCAATGGCTGACCCGGCGGCATGTGGTGATATTCGCCGCTTTGCGCGATCCCGGGCCGGAACGCCTGCGGAATGCCGCGCCCGTGGATTTCGCCTCCGCCGCGCGGGCCGTGACGGCTGACGATCTGCTGCGCGAACGCGCCGTCGTGCTGGAACGCGTCGCCCGCATGGGCGTGCACTGTCTGGATGTCCCGGCCGGAGAGCTCTCTCCGGCGCTGCTCAACCGCTATCTGGCAATCAAGCAGCGAGGTCTGCTGTGAAGGATGTCATTTCGGATATTGCCCGGAATGTCGGGACAGATGCCGGGGCGCTCGCCGCTCCGGACATCCCGGAGGAAAAACGGGTATGCCTCCGTCCGGAGGCTTCTCCGGGCGGAGGGGAGCGAAGGGGAGCGACTCTGGTGCTGCGCAGCGCGGAGTTCCGCAGAGGGCGGGAACATGTCTGGCGCGCGCTGGACGACATGATCGGCAGGGCGGAGAAACGGGGAGTGGAAGCGCTTTCCCCGGAGGAGGTCCGGCGGCTGCCGCTGCTGTACCGCGCGACCATGTCCTCCCTCTCCGTGGCGCGGCATATCGCGCTTGACCGCAATCTGCTGCTGTATCTGGAAAATCTCGCCCTGCGGGCCTATCTGGTGGTGTACGGTCCCCGGAGCGGAGTGCTGGTCTGTCTGAAGGATTTTCTCCGCAGGGGATTTCCCCGCGCGGTGCGCTCCATGCTGCCGCATCTGGCCGTGGCCCTTGCCGCTCTGCTGTGCGGGGCGCTGGCCGGTTATCTGCTGGTGCAGGCCGACCCTGACAGGTTCAGTCTGCTGGTGCCCGGCGATCTCGCGGGCGGACGCGGCCCCGGCAGTACAAGGGAAGAACTGATCCATGAGGAGCTGTTCGCTCCCTGGCCCGGCTTTGTCCACGCCTTTGTGGTCTTTGCGGATTCCCTGTTCCGCCATAACGCCATGGTGGGCCTGCTCTGTTTCGGGCTGGGGTTCGCGCTGGGCGTCCCCACGCTGATCCTGCTGCTGTACAACGGGCTGACGATCGGCGCGTTTCTGGCCCTGCATGTGGAACGCGGGCTGGGCATCGAGTTCATGGGCTGGCTTTCCATCCACGGGGTAACGGAAATTCTGGCCGTACTGCTCTGTGGCGCTGCCGGACTGGTCGTGGCGGAGAAGATCGTCTTTCCCGGCCGTCTTTCCCGGCTGGAAAATCTGGCCCGGCACGGGCGCTCCGCGGCATCGGCCGCGGCCGGGGCGGTACTGCTGTTTTTTGCCGCGGGCATACTGGAAGGCGGCTTCCGGCAGATGATAGCCTCCACGCCCGGCCGCTTCGGGGTGGCGCTGCTCACGGGCGCATGGTGGCTGTTCTATTTCGGCCGCTGCGGCAGAGGAGGGGACGATGACAGACTACGCTGAGCGCGTGGATCGGACGCTCGGCGATTTCCGCCGCGCCCGCCGCGCGCTCTCCACGCCCGAGGGTGTGCCTCTGGAGCTGCAGATTCCCGGCCATGGCGAGAGGATGGCCGCATTCCTGCTGGATATCCTGTTCATGGGCGCGGGAGTGTTCTGCCTTTACCTTGTGCTTGTTTTTCTGTTCCTTTCCGGAACTTCCTGGCTGATCGGCAGAACCGTCATTCTTTTTCTCGCCTTTGTTGTACGCAATCTGTACTTTCTGCATTTCGAACTGGCCTGGCAGGGCCGCACGCCGGGCAAGAAAATATGCGGTCTGCGGGTCATCAGCCGGAGGGGAGGCGAACTCTCCCGGAGCGGTCATCGCCCGCAATCTGACGCGCGAGGTGGAGTTTTTTCTGCCGCTTACCCTTTTTCTCGGGATGGGGCAGGGCAGCCTGTGGCAGAATATGGCCATGTTCGGATGGGTGCTGTGCATTTCCGCCGTGCCGCTGTTCAACCGCGATCATCTGCGTGCCGGGGATCTGCTGGGCGGCACCAGGGTCATCGCCATGCCCCGGCGTACGCTGTCCGGCGATCTGGCCGAGCAGGAAAACGGGGCCGGAACGCGGGAATTTGTTTTTACCCATGAACAGCTTGGCATTTACGGCGCGTTCGAGCTTCAGGTGCTGGAAGATGTGCTGCGGACTCCTCCCGGGCCGGAAACGGATGCCCTGCTGACCGAGGTGGGGAGCAGGATACGCCGCAGGATCGGCTGGAAGGAGACGCTTCCGCCGGGGAGCGAACGGCGCTTTCTCGTGGCCTTCTACGCCGCCGAGCGGGCGGAGCTGGAGCGGGAACAGATCATGGGGCGGCTGCGGGAGGACAAGAACGCGGCGGAAACGTCGGCGCGGCCGGGCAGGGCAGGGTCACGCCGAAAGCTCTCTGGCGCTAGTCCTCTCCGGGGATGACGTACCGCATGGCGGGCTGGGCGCACAGCTTTGCGGTGAAACTTCTTCCTTCCTCTCCGGAGAGGAAGGCGTGCAGAATTTCCACAAAGCGTCCGTCGTATTTTGCACTTTCCCGGGCGAGGATGCGCAGCGCATCTTCCCTGTCGCATGCCTGACGATAGGAGCGTGGACGGAGCAGAGCGCAGAAGGTGTTGGCCACGGCAAGCAGCCGGGCCTCCTCGCGGATGGAATCGCCCTTGAGTCCCGCAGGGTAGCCGGAGCCGTCCATGCGTTCATGCATCTGCGTAATGACTTCAGCCACGGGCAGACCGAAATCCATGCCTTCCAGCATTTCTTTCGCATATTGCACATGGCTTTGCAGCAGAGCGCGTTCCTTGTCGGTAAGCCTGCCCGTCTTGGTTGCAAGGCCGCGCGGCAGGCGCAGCATACCAAGCTGGGAAAGGCTGGCCGCGATGCGCAGTGTAGCCCTGCGCGTTTCGTCCCAGTTCAGCAGGGAAGCCATGTGCAGGGCCAGCTCTCCGGTATGCTCCGAATGACCGCGCAGATACGGGTCCACCACTTCAATGGAAGTGCTCAGGGCGCTGACCGTTTTCCAGAGCATGGCGCGCTGCCGCTCCTGCGCGAGAATCATGTCCGTAATATCTCGGCACAAAGATACCACGCCGGTGACGCTGCCGTTTTCGTCATAAAAGGGTTCGGACGCTATCTGGAAGTGGCGGCTGCCGTTCTGTTCGGAAAGATCTGGCGCGGATGAAGAGAGTTCCCTCGTGAAGGTGATGGGACGGCCGTCACGCAGCACGTCGCGCCAGCGCGTATCAAATGCTTCGCCTCCGGCGCTGAGCAGGGCGCTTTCCGGCGGGTTGTCCATGAGATCGGGCACGGCGCGCCCGAGAATGCGCCCGAAGGAGGAGTTGGCATAGAGAATGCGCCCCAGACTGTTCTGCACCACGAGTCCGTCGCCGAGAGCCTCGGTAATGTTGGCGATAAATTCATGCTGTTGCGTCACCTTCTGGTGCAGGTTTTCCAGTTCCCGGCTTGCGGCCTCGGCGTGGCGTCCCACCAGCCGCCACCACAGGAGGCCGGTCAGCGCGCTCGCCCCCAGAGTGAGGATGACGGCCCAGAGCAGCACATCATTGCGATGGTCCCGTATTTCCTGAAGTACGCCGCTTTCCGGAACATACATCCCCACCGCGAGGGGGAGTTCCGGCACTTTGGCGCTGACGCAGAAGACCCTTTCTCCCTCATGGAGAGCGCGCGCGGCGAACGGCATGTCTCCTCCCGCGTCGGCACGCCAGCCTGGCAGAGCGGTGATGGAATCCCTTTCCAGCAGATCAAGGGCAAAACCTTTGTCCGGTGCGTTTTCAAGCGGAGAAAGGAGCAGCAGGCAGGCGGCGAGCGCGGAATCCCCGTGCGGCGCGGCGGCCAGGGCAACGGCGCGCTCAAGGCGCAGCGTGGCGATCAGCAGCCCCGCGGGTGCGCTCCCCTCGTCTTCCATATAGCCCTGTATGGGCAGGGCGATTGTCAGAACCGCATCCCCCCGCGGGGATATCCGCGCGGGAGAAACATGAATGGATTTGTCCCTCAGTGCGGCCTCCGCGGCGGTGCGCGCGGCGGGATCGCTCTCCTGCGCATGTCCTTCGTTCCGTTTGTCGGCCCTGAGTCCGGCACGGACGAGAACCGTCATATCCGGCGTAAGCAGAGTCAGCTCCTCGGTGGAGGGGGAGAGCTGGCCTGCCAGAAGCTCGCGCAGGGCTGGAAGCTGACGCCGGAGTCCGGATATCTCGTCATCCGCGTCCGGCATGCTCCGGACGCCTGCGTCCCCGAACAGTGCGGCTGCTCCTCCGTCGAGGGTGCTGACGCCCTCGATGAAGAGCTTCAGCACGTCCAGACGGGCAAGGGCGGCCAGGGTACTTTCCACGCCGCCGTACCAGGAGACGATGGCGGAGGCTCTGCTCTGCGCCAGCCGCGTCAGATCCGATGAAGTCCGATCCGTGATGCGCTTCTGTCCCGTGCCGATCAGCATGTACGCGGCCAGCGCGCCGGCCGCGCAGACGCAGAAAAGGAGAAGAATCAGCGCGGCCCGGGAACGGAATCCGGCCCGGCGGGCATGTTTGCGATTGTTCATCAAAAATTCCCTTGTGGTTCGAGACATCCCCCTTCAGGGGGAAAAGAGGAGTTGAGAGGACGGCGAAGCCGCTGAAATCCTTTTCCGTACCCCCTTCCTTCAGGGAGGGGCAATCCGCACGACCTCTGTCCGTCGGCTGCTTCAGTCAGTCGCCGGATGGGGCGACTGTGGATTGAAACATGACATGTCCTTGCAGCAATGCGATGGATGAAACGGCATATCCCGGGAGGGGAATGCCTGCTCGGCCCCTGGCCTTATCGTTCCCGCAGGGCGTTCTGACGGGCCTTGAGAATGGGTTTGAGCAGATAATCCAGTACGGATTTCCTGCCGGTGAGAATGTCCACCTGCGCCATCATGCCGGGAATGATGGGCAGTTTTTCCATGTGATAGATCAGTTCCGTAGCCCTGGTGCGCAGTATGGCCCGGTAATAGAACTCTTCCTGCGCGCCCCGGATTTCCTTGATGGTATCGGCGCTGATCTGTTCAAGAGTGGCCTCCAGACCTCCGTAGATGGAAAAGTCGTATGCGGATATCTTGATCATCGCTTTCTGACCGGGGTGGAGAAACGCGACATCCGCCGGGCGGATGCGCGCCTCAACCAGCAGCGTGTCATTGAGCGGCACGATTTCCATGATGGGTTCGCCGGGCTTGACCACTCCTCCCACCGTGGAGATGTGGATGCGCTGTATGGTTCCCCGCACCGGAGAACGCAGCTCGGTTCTTGTCACACGGTCGCCGCCCGCGTTCAGGGTTTCCCTGAGGCTGGCCAGTTCGACATGGCGCTTGTTCAGCTCGTCCACCACGGCGGCGCTGATTTCCGCCTGTCGGGACGCGATGCGCTGCTCGGCCTCCTGCGCGGCGCTCTGGGCGCGGGGAATGGATGCGGCAAGCTGGGCCGCCTCCCCCTGAAGGTTGTTGACCTTCTGTTCCAGTTCCAGAAAGGAGACGCGCGAATAGGCCCGCCTCTGCACAAGCGGGAGGGCGATGTCGCGCTGTTCTATGGCCAGAGCCAGGCTCTTGTCCGTCTGGATTTTGCGGGCCTCAAGCTCGCGCACTTCGGCCTGTCTCTGCCGCACCTGGGCTTCCAGCAGGGCAAGCTCGCTTTGACGCTGCCGTCTGCGGGAATCATACAGCGCCGTCTGATTGGCGATAATCCGTCCGCGTATGGCCCGGATGTCCGATTCCTCAGCTTCCGCCGCGACGTTGCCGAGTTTTTTCAGGATATCCTCACCGAAATCGGGAGAATAGGCCGGGGCCTTGTCCGTCAGTTCCGCATCCAGACGGATGATGGAAGCGGCCGCCTCAAGAGCCTTGTTGACCGTGTCGCGGTAGGTGGAGGCGGCCATTTCATTGGAAAGCCGGGCCAGCAGGGCGTCCTTTTCCACCACCTGCCCCTCATGGACCAGAACCTCCTGCAGGATGCCGCCCTCAAGATTCTGGATGGTCTGGGTGCGCCGGGCCGAAACAACCTGACCCTGCGCGTGCGTGACTTCGTCAATGTCCGTCATGCCTGCCCAGACAAGGAAACAGAGGAAGAACATCCCCACGGCCAGCGACAGCAGGCGGGCGCTTCGCGCCGGCATGCGGGAGAGCGCCGCGTCAACTTCATTGGCATAGGGCAGTTCATCCCGATCGAGGAGCGCCGAACGCGCATCATGGGCATGGTCGGTGCCGGTCATGGGCGTCCTTCTCCATATACGGTTTCCTTGGCGGTTCCGCCGCGCGTTCCTCCCCGGGCCGCCGCACGCTCCTTCAGGCGGGCGAGGACGTCATCCCGCGGGCCGTCCAGCGCAATACGCCCCCCGTCCATGACGATGAGGCGGTCCACAATGGCCAGCAGGCTCATGCGATGGGTGATCAGCACCAGCGTCCTGCCGGGGCAGGCGGCCTTCAGCCCCGCAAGGATCATGCGCTCGGAATCGGAGTCCATGTTGCTGGTGGGCTCGTCGAGAATAAGCACATCCGGGTCGCGTACCAGAGCGCGGGCCAGGGCCACGGCCTGACGCTGCCCGCCGGAGAGGCAGCGCCCCTGTTCTCCCACCTGAGCGCCGAACCCGGCGGGGTTCTGCCCGATAAAGCCGGCCGCTCCCGCCAGCGAGGCGGCGCGCAGCACAAGATGATCATTGATGGCGGGATCGCCGAGAGTGATGTTGTCCCGGATGGAGCCGTAGAACAGCACCACTTCCTGGGGCAGAACGCCGATGCGCCCGCGCAGATCCGCCTCGGGCATCTGGCGGATATCCACGCCGCCGAACTTCACCGCCCCTTCGGCGGGCTGGTAAAGTCCGATGAGCAGTTTGCCCAGCGTGGACTTGCCCGATCCCATGCGCCCGATGACGCCCACGCGTTCGCCGGGACGGATACGCAGGCTGACGCCGTTCAACGAGGCCCGCTGCGCCCCCGGATAGGTGAAGGACACGTTTTCCATGGCAAGGGAGGGAGAAAGGGAACCGAAATCCATGCCGCCGCTCTTTTCTTCCTGCTCGTCGCGCAGATTCATGATGATATCCAGCGCCTTGAGCGATACGCGCGAATTCTGAAGGCGGGAAAGCAGAGAGGCCATCTGCATGAGCGGGGCCATGGCCCGGCCTGTCAGAATGTTCGCTCCGACAAGCGCGCCCATGGTCATCTCGCCCGCTCCGATGCGGTACACTCCCCAGATCACCATGCCGACGGTGACGGCATGGGTCACCAGCATGAAGGAGGTTACGGCAAGGTTGTTGTACTTGCGGGAAATGGCCGCCTGCCGGGCGGACGCGTCGGAAACCTGTTCCCAGCGGGTTTGCATCCGGCTTTCCGCCATGCAGGCCTTGATGGTTTCCAGCCCGTTGACCATTTCCACCAGCAGGGCGTTTTTCTGCATGTTCTGTTTGTAGTTCTGTTCCACCGCCCGTTTCGAGCGCGCCTGGAGAAACAGCCCCAGCCCGGCGAGCAGGGGAATCGCGAGCAGCGGAAGCACGACTACGGGGCCGGCGATGAAGGCCACAAGCAGCAGAAAGAGGAACATGAACGGGAGATCGATGCAGGCCAGCAGAGTGGAGGAACTGAAAAATTCCCGCAGCGATTCAAATTCCCGCAGGTTGTTGACCAGCCCCCCGGTGGATTCCGGCTTGTCGTCCATGCGCATGGCAAGCACCTTGCCCACCAGCATGCTGGACAGCACCACGTCCGCGTTGCGCCCGGCCATGTCGACAAAGCGCCCGCGCAGATAGCGCAGGATGAAATCGAAGAGGTAGGCTATGAGAATGCCCGCGGCCAGGGCCCACAGTGTTTCGACGGCGTTGTTCGGCACCACGCGGTCGTAGACGTTCATGACGAAAAGCGGACTGAGCACGGCGATCAGGTTGATGATCACGCTGGCAAAGGCCACATGGCGGTAGATGGGGGCGTAGTGCCTGAACACGTCCCAGAACCAGCGCGGCCCGCGGGAAAGGCGCAGCGCCTCCGCGCGTCTGTCCGGCGCGGCCTCCGGCGAGGCGAACAGGGCATAGCCTGAGTATTCCTTCCCCAGATCCTCCGCAGAAACCACCCGGATGGCTTCGCCGTCCTCGGGAAAGATGACTTCCGCGCGGTCGCTTCGGAGCGAGAGCAGCACGCAGGAACGGTCATGGCGCAGCAGCAGCGCGCAGGGCAGGGTCAGAGGAGAGATATTGTCCAGTGTTTCCCGATACAGAATGCGGCCGCGCAGTCCCACCTTTTCCGCCGCGCGCAGACAGGCCGCCGGAGTGACGCGTCCCTCTCCGGCCAGGCCGGCCATAAGCGAACGGGCGGAGACACTGCGTCCCTTGAGACGCAGCAGCGTGGCCAGACTGCGCAAGAGGGACGGCATGAAGTCCACATCGGACGGGGCAAGCGCGACGGCGGAACCTTCCGCCCGGCTCCCCGGAGCCGGAGCTGTCCCCGCCCCTGCGCCGTCAGGGTTATTTCGGATAGCGTCCGGGATTTGTGTCACGATCCGCCTCCGGAATCATCAGATTGTGCCTGTGCGTCGTTCCGGTCAGGGGCAGCGGCTCCCTGTCCTGTCTGCGGGCGTCCCGGTGGTGGACCGGCTCGTACAAATCCCATCCCTGAATGCGCCAGACGGGCAGCAGGCGGCCCGTAATGCCGTAAATGCGCCATGCGCCCACAACCACGTTGTTCCGTGCGGTCAGAAGTTCCGTTTCCGAGTTGTACAGCTCGCTTTCCGCGTCGAGGATATCAAGCAGACTGCGTTCCCCGAGCACAAACTGCTCCAGATAGGCGTCGCGCGTCAGGGTATTGAAGCGGACGGCTTCCCTGTAGTTTGCGGCCAGTCTCTGCGCCGTGAGCCATGCATTCCATGCGTCGTCGATTTGCTGCCCCAGTTCGTCCCGAAGGTTTTGCAGCGTCATGCGCGCCTGGCGCACACGGGCCATCGCCGCCTTTTCCTCGGCGATATCCGCGCCGCTGCGGAACAGGTTCCACGACATGGCAAGGCGGATATCCACGCTGTCGGTGTCAAGATCCGCCGGGCCGCCGCGATGCGTGGTCTGGGGGCCTGCCTGAAGGTTGAGGACCGGCTGACGGGCGGCTTCGGCCAGTTCCTTGTCGGCCTGCGCCGCACGAATGTCGTCCACATAGGCGGCCAGCTTGGGGTTTGTCTTTTCCGCCTGGGCCATGATGTCCGCCGGGCCGTCATACATGCCGTCGGGCATGCGCACGGGCTCAAGATGCGCGGGCGGGCGGAAGCCTGTGAGCCGCTGGTAGTTCCGTTCGGCTTCCTCAAGGGCAAGTTCGGCCTGGGTCAGTGTGGATTGCGCACGGGACAGACGGCCCTGCGTATGCGTGACTTCCGCCATGCTGTCCGCGCCGAGCTGTTCGCGGTTGCGGGTATCGGCCAGAATCTTTTCATGCCGGGCCACGTTCTTCCTTGCCAGTTGCACCAGTTCGCGGCTGCGGATGACGTCAAGGTGGGCGATGAGCCCGTCCAGCGCATAGGTTGTGGCATTGTCGAACAGCCTTTCCTGCATGGAGTCCAGAGTGGCCTGCGCGCTGCGCACGCGGCTGCGGGTCGCCAGACCGTCCCACAGCGGCTGGGTGACGGTGAGGCTCGCTCCGCTGAAGTGGTCAAAACTGGTGTCTGCGTCCACGGCGCGGGTAGTGGAATTGCTCAGGGAGCCCACGCCGATGTGGGCTTGCGCATCCACGCGCGGCCCCCAGCCCGCCTTGGCGCGGGTGACTTCGTGGCGGACGGCCTCACGGTTCTCCTGCAGGGCCGCCAGCCCTGCGTGATGTTTGAGCACCGCCTCCATGGTCAGTCTGACGCTGACGGAACTGTTTTTCGAGGAGGCGTTTCCGGCTTCGGCCGGAAACGCGGCGAAAAGGACGGCTGCCGCGATGACGGTGCATGCCGCAAGGGATGCTCCGCGCGGAAGGAGCGTCATGGTCATGTTCATGTAAGCCTCGTGTGTTGTCTCCTGCATAAGGCATGGCAAAGCCTTATTCGGCATGGGTGGGGCCGCCGGGCCCCGGAACGCGCGCGAACTCCAGTCGGAGTCCGTGTTTTCAGCCGGAGCCCGGCAAACGGCCGGTACCCCGTGGACGGCATGTTTTCAAAAGCTGCGCAGTGCCCCGCAGACGGCGCGGCACAGAGAGCCGGGAGATAAGGTAAGGTATTGTTCACCTTTCTTTGTACATGGAAAACAGGCCGGGAAAGGACAGATCAAGATTTTCCATCCAGAAAAAGGATAAATAACTTTGCAATGGTGTGCAATATTTAAAATACAATATGAAAATTTGTCGTCAAAATTTAACAAAAAACGAATATATAAAATATGCCGAAATAGGTTTTTCGGGATCAAAAAAGTGATCTATGGAAAATTTCATGAATTTTTTTCATGTGTATTGAATAAAAGTTGAATATGTAATTTGGCATATGCAAAAATGGAAACGGCAAAGGCCGATGCGGACATCGGCCTTTGCTCGGGGGGGGGGCAGCAGGGATGCCGTTATTTCAGCAATCCCGCTTCCCGATAGTACTTTTCCGCACCGGGATGCAGGGGGATGCCGGAAAGATCGGTCACGGCCATGTCGGGTGTGACGGTTTTCATGACCGCATGGGCCTGGCCGAGTTCCGGCAGATTTTCCCAGAATGTTCTTGTCAGATCATAGATGACGTCTTCGGGCATGGAAGCGTCGGTAAGCAGAAGCATTTTGACCGCCGTGGTCTGCACGGGTTCCGTCTGACCGTCATAGGTGCCCGCCGGGATCAGGATTTTGGCGTACCAGGGATATTCGGCCTGCACTCTGGCGATGACGTCGTCATCCATGCTTACCAGCCTGCCTCCGGCGGTGGAACACATTTCCGTGACAGCGGCCGTGGGCATCCCCGCCATGATCCATACGCCGTCAAGCTGTTTGTTCCGCATCAGATCGATGGATTCGGTAAAGCCCACGAAATGGGCCTTGAGATCGTCGGGGTATTTGAGTCCGGCGGCGGTGAAGTGGATGCGCGATTCCACTTCCGTAGTGCCGCCCGCCGCACCGGGAGCGAAACTTTTTCCCTTGAAGTCCGCCAGGGATTTCACGCCGCTGTCGCCGCGCGCGACCACCTGGTTGGGGTTGTAGTACAGCCCGGCCAGTACGCGGACGCCTTCGTAGGCGCGGCCCTTGAAACCGCGCTGTCCGTGCAGGGCTTCATAGGTAATGCTGGATACGGCGAAGGAAACCTGCGCATCCCCGGCCTTGAGCAGATTCAGGTTCTGAATGCCGCCGTTGGAAGCCTGCGCGCGGGCAGTGACATAGGGAAGCCTGGTGTTCCACAGGTTGGCGATGCCCGCGCCCAGCGGATAGAGCGCACCTGTGGTGGCCGCCGTGGGGAAGGCGATATTGACTTTCGGGTGGTCGGCGGCAAGAGTCTGGCCGATGCTCATGGCGCAGATCAGCGCCAGGGCTGCCGCAGTGCTGAGGATTTTTTTCATGACGTTACTCCCCTGATGAGGTTTGTGCGCGGGAAACATACCAGTTCCACACGCAGACGGTGCATATCAGTCCCAGACCCACGGCGTCCGTAATCAGCCCGGGATCGATGGCAAGAAAGGCCGCCGCCAGCAGCATGGCGCGCATGGCGGGATTGCAGCGCGTGAACAGCCAGCCTTCCAGCCCGGCGGCCAGCGCGCTTACTCCGAGCGCGGCGGTGATGAAGGCCCACAGCGTGGCCAGGCCGGAATGTCCCGGTGAATACAGCAGCAGAGGATTATTAAGGAAGAAAAAGGGCAGGATGAAGCCTGTCAGGCCCAGCCGCATGGCGATGAGAGAGGTCTTTGTCTCGTTGGAGCGGGCAATGCCCGCCGCCACATAGGACGACATGGCCACCGGCGGGGTGATGTTGGAAAGGCAGGCGTAGAAAAGACAGAACATATGCGCCGCCAGGGGCTGCACGCCCACGCCGGTAAGCACCGGCACCGCCACTGCCGCCACGATGACATAGGCCGCCACGCCGGGTACGCCCATACCGAGAATGGTACTCATGATCATCACGAACAGTCCGCCCAGATACATCTGATCCTTGCCCACGAATTTCAGGATTTCGTAGCCGAAGGTCAGGCCCAGCCCTGTCAGCGACACGGTACCGATGATCACTCCGATAATCACGCAGGCCGCGCCCACGCCCACCGCGCCGCGCGCGCCTTCTTCCATTGCCATGAGAATGGAGGAAAGGCCCATGCGGGTGCGGGGAGAAAGCCATGAGGCCGCAACCGTCACCGCAATGGAAATGGCCGCGGCGAACAGCGGAGTATATCCCATGAACAGCAGAGCCATGAGCGCAATCAGGGGCAGCAGCAGGTGTCCCCGTTCCTTCAGCACGTTTGCCGCATTGGGAATATGTTCCCGGGAAAGTCCCCTGAGGCCGAGCTTGCGGGCCTCAAAATGCACGGCCATGAGCAGAGTGAAGTAATAAAGAAAAGCGGGAATGGCCGCCGCCAGCATGACGGTGGTATAGGGTACGCCCAGAAATTCCGCCATGATGAACCCCACCGCGCCCATAATCGGCGGAGCGAACTGGCCTCCTGTGGAGGCTACGGCTTCCACGGCTCCGGCAAACTCCGCCCGGTATCCGGTTTTCTTCATCAGCGGAATGGTGATTGCGCCTGTGGTGGCCACATTGGCAAGCGCGCTGCCGTTAATCATGCCCATCAGGGCGCTGGCGATGACCGACACCTTGGCCGGCCCCCCTGCCGTACGTCCGACCAGCGTCAGCGCCAGATCGTTGATGAAGTCGCTGAAGCCGCTGTATTTCAGAAAAGCGCCGAACAGCACGAACAGAAAAATGTAGGTTGCGGAAACCCCAACACCTACGCCAAGCAGTCCCTGGCTGCCCCAGAACATGTGCTCGACCACGCGGTTCCAGCTGTATCCGGGATGGCCGAACGCGCCGGGTATCAGATATCCGAAGAAATTATAGGCCAGAAAAACCAGGGCCAGAGCGGCGAGATTGCCCACCACCCTGCGGGCCATTTCAAAACAGACGATCAGCCCCACGGAAGCCACGGCGTAGTCAGCAGGTTCAAACCAGCCGCCGCGCAGCGTAATGTTCGTATAGTTGAGGACAAGATAGCCAAAGGAGAACAGTCCGGCGCAGATGCACAGGGCATCGTAGAGCGTGGGCGCGCGGCGCTGCCTCTGTTCCCTCCGCAGGGCGGGATAAAGCAGGAAGGAAAGGGTAAGCAGAAACAGGATGTGCACCGCCCGCAGGGTGATGGCGTCCAGCGTCCAGAATGTTGAGGCGGCAAGCTGGAACAGGGAGAACGCCAGTGCCAGGGCGGAGACGATGTTTGCCCAGGGGCCGGAAAACATGCGGGTACGGCTTTCGCTGTCCTTTTCTTCCACCAGCGTCTGCGCCAGAGCCTGTTCGCGCGCCAGTTCGTCGGGCGCAAGCGGAGAGGGGGAAAGGACGGGGATTGTTTCCGCATCAGCGGGAGGCTGTACGGATTTTCCGGGGGGAATGCTTTGCGCGGCGGCGTCGGGGCTGCCCTTGTTCATATCGCTGACTCCAAACCTGGGATGAGGTTGATGTGGACACGATTTACAAAATTGTCACCTATCGGGTCTGAAAACACATCAACCGGGGTGAAACTCATAGCTCCATGAAGCTCTTTTTGTCAAAACGGAAAAGTTTCGTTTCATCGGGGCGGCGCAGGGAAGTGCCCCTCTCCGGGGATATTCTGGTTTTTACCCCGTGAAGCATGCCAGTTTTTTTGTGATGAGCGCCGGGTCAGAAGAGGGAGGGGCACAGGGAGTGCCCCTCGGAGCAGTTTGCGGCAGGAGCGGGTTTACGGGCGGCGAAAAATACTATATTATAACATACTGTTAAGAAAGGAGAAAGTGGGGCATGCCGAAAAATATTTTGAAAAAGGCGAAAAAAGTGTTTGACAGGGGAGGCGGAAGGGTGCATAAACGCTTCTCGCCGCTGCTGAACGGCGGCGGGCGGTTCTTTGACAAGTGAAGAGCGAATCGGGAAAAGAGCTTTGAGTTCAACTGATTCAGGCCGAGAGGCCTGGGTACAGGAAGAAGACTTTTCAACTGGAGAGTTTGATTCTGGCTCAGATTGAACGCTGGCGGCGTGCTTAACACATGCAAGTCGAACGAGAAAGTTCCTTCGGGGATGAGTAGAGTGGCGCACGGGTGAGTAACGCGTGGATAATCTACCGGGGAGTGGGGAATAACAGTTGGAAACGGCTGCTAATACCGCATACGCTGCATATATATCTATGCAGGAAAGGGGGCCTCTGCATATGCTTCCGCTTTTCGATGAGTCCGCGTCCCATTAGCTTGTTGGCGGGGTAACGGCCCACCAAGGCGACGATGGGTAGCTGGTCTGAGAGGATGACCAGCCACACTGGGACTGGAACACGGCCCAGACTCCTACGGGAGGCAGCAGTGGGGAATATTGCGCAATGGGCGAAAGCCTGACGCAGCGACGCCGCGTGAGGGATGAAGGTTTTCGGATCGTAAACCTCTGTCAGAAGGGAAGAAGTTGCATGGGGCCAATCACCTGTGCATTGACGGTACCTTCAAAGGAAGCACCGGCTAACTCCGTGCCAGCAGCCGCGGTAATACGGAGGGTGCGAGCGTTAATCGGAATTACTGGGCGTAAAGCGCACGTAGGCTGTATGTCAAGTCAAGGGTGAAATCCCACGGCTCAACCGTGGAACTGCCTTTGAAACTGGCAAACTGGAGTATGTGAGAGGGCGGCGGAATTCCTGGTGTAGGAGTGAAATCCGTAGATATCAGGAGGAACATCAGTGGCGAAGGCGGCCGCCTGGCACAAAACTGACGCTGAGGTGCGAAAGCGTGGGTAGCAAACAGGATTAGATACCCTGGTAGTCCACGCTGTAAACGATGGATACTGGGTGTTGGGTTTTATTGACTCGGCGCCGTAGCTAACGCGTTAAGTATCCCGCCTGGGGAGTACGGTCGCAAGGCTGAAACTCAAAGAAATTGACGGGGGCCCGCACAAGCGGTGGAGTATGTGGTTTAATTCGATGCAACGCGAAGAACCTTACCCAGGCTTGACATCCAGGGAACCCATGTGAAAGCGTGGGGTACTCTTCGGAGGACCCTGAGACAGGTGCTGCATGGCTGTCGTCAGCTCGTGCCGTGAGGTGTTGGGTTAAGTCCCGCAACGAGCGCAACCCCTGTTCTTAGTTGCCATCAGGTAAAGCTGGGCACTCTAGGGAGACCGCCCCGGTTAACGGGGAGGAAGGTGGGGACGACGTCAAGTCATCATGGCCCTTACGCCTGGGGCTACACACGTACTACAATGGCGCATACAAAGGGAAGCGAAGCCGTGAGGCGGAGCCAATCTCAAAAAATGCGTCCCAGTTCGGATTGGAGTCTGCAACTCGACTCCATGAAGTCGGAATCGCTAGTAATTCCGGATCAGCATGCCGGGGTGAATGCGTTCCCGGGCCTTGTACACACCGCCCGTCACACCACGAAAGTCGGTTTTACCCGAAGCCGGTGAGCCAACAAGCGATTGAGGCAGCCGTCTACGGTAGGCCCGATGATTGGGGTGAAGTCGTAACAAGGTAGCCGTAGGGGAACCTGCGGCTGGATCACCTCCTTTAAGAGAAAATCCCGATTCGCTCTTTACCTGCAAGGAGCCGCGAAAGCGGGCCTGTAGCTCAGGTGGTTAGAGCGCACGCCTGATAAGCGTGAGGTCGATAGTTCAAGTCTATCCAGGCCCACCATTATCAGTGGGGGTGTAGCTCAGATGGGAGAGCGCCTGCTTTGCAAGCAGGATGTCGTGGGTTCGATTCCCTCCATCTCCACCAGATAGAGTTTGAAGCTTTGAGAGGAGTCGCAATAAGGATTGCGGTTTCGAGCCGGAGCTTCATTCCGGAAGCGGAGGAATCCGCGGTTCATTGACAATTGAACAGGGAAATGAGGAAGTTCTACGAGAACAAGTAATTAAGAGCAACAGGCGGATGCCTGGGCGCTGAACGGCGAAGAAAGACGTGGTAAGCTGCGATAAGCCTCGGGGAGGAGCTAAACATCCTTTGATCCGTGGATGTCTGAATGGGGAAACCCGCCGGGAGTAATGTTCCGGCATCTCCACATGAAAAGATAGTGTGGAAGAAGCTGACCCAGGGAAGTGAAACATCTCAGTACCTGGAGGAAAGGAAATCAAACGAGACTCCCAAAGTAGCGGCGAGCGAAATGGGAAGAGCCCAAACCATGTGGTTTCGACCATGTGGGGTTGTAGGGCCGCCGGACGTGATTCTGGAGTAGGCAGGAGAAGTCGGCTGGAAAGCCGCGCCGGAGCGAGTGAAAGCCTCGTATCCGAAACCGAAAAGGACACAGGCGGTACCTGAGTACCGCGGGGCACGAGAAACCCCGTGGGAATCCGGGAGGACCATCTTCCAAGGCTAAGTACGAATCAGCGACCGATAGTGAACCAGTACCGTGAGGGAAAGGTGAAAAGAACCCCTGTCAGGGGAGTGAAAGAGAATCTGAAACCTGTTGCTTACAAGCTGTGGGAGCCACATAACGGTGGTGACCACGTGCCTTTTGCATAATGAGTCAGCGAGTTAATCTGTCGTGCGAGGTTAAGCGAGAGCGGAGCCGTAGCGAAAGCGAGTCTGATAAGGGCGACAAGTACGGCGGATTAGACCCGAAACCGGGTGATCTATCCATGAGCAGGTTGAAGCAAGGGTAAAGCCTTGTGGAGGACCGAACCAGTATCGGCTGAAAACGATTTGGATGACTTGTGGATAGGGGTGAAAGGTCAATCAAACCCGGTGATAGCTGGTTCTCCCCGAAATATATTGAGGTATA
>ENA-UEOJ01000934-UEOJ01000934.1-human-gut-metagenome-genome-assembly--contig:-NODE-934-length-22299-cov-5.821393_pt1 | contig 22299 bp, 18 predicted proteins | sample MGYA00242885_ERZ507886 | MGnify/ENA primary metagenome ERZ507886 (study PRJEB26167, sample SAMN06115505) | human gut metagenome | host: Homo sapiens | place: China:Anhui | collected 2015-08-07 | study... | reverse complement strand
ACAGAGATGCATAGAACCGGAAGCCGTGTTCGGACAAATGAAAAACAATATGAATTACAAACGTTTCCGCCATTTTGTTTAGGTAAACAATCTCCTTGGGCGTTTGCCTGTACATTGTCGCTAAATCTTTATATAACTCGATCTGTTCATCTACGGTTGGCGAGGACTTTAATAGGGATAAAAGACTATCTTCCCTTTGTTGGGTAGTATAGGTGTTTTCCGCTAAAGAAAACATTGGGATCATTAAATAGATAAATAATACTAAATAGGTATTTCTCATGATATTGTATGATGTTCAATACAAAAATACATTTTAATATTAAATATCAAGCGTATGTTATGGAATTTTCGAGGTCTGCCTTATAGTTTCTTTTTCAAAGTGAAGAAAAAAGTAACCCCTTTTCCCGGACTGCTCTTCGCCGATATTTGTCCTTTATGAAAATTAACCCCGTTTTTAACGATAGATAATCCTAATCCGGTTCCTCCGATCTTACGACTGCGTCCCTTGTCTACCCGGTAGAAGCGCTCGAATATGCGATTGATATGTTCTTCCGGGATACCCACTCCATTATCGGAGAAGCTAAAGTAATAATATTTAGGATCTTCTTTATAGCAGTTGACGGTAATCTTTATGTTTTCTCCCGCATAAGCGATCGCGTTGTCATATAGATTCCGGAATATGGAATAGAGTAGGGAGTTATTCCCGAACACGGTCGGATCTCCCGGGAGGATAATTTCCGACGTGATGTGTTTTTCTTCCATATCTTGGGAGCATTCTTTTTGTATCTCGGCGATAAGCTTCGTGATATTTACTTCCGTGAGGTCGAACATCTCGGATGCCTCGTCAAGTCTGTTTAATACGGAAATATCTCGTAATAATCCTGTAAGGCGGGTACTTTGGGAATAACAACGTTCCAAGAAAAATTGACGTTTGTCCGGACTCAAATCTGGGTTGGATAGGATTGTTTCCAAATACCCTTGAATGCTGCTGACCGGTGTTTTCAGCTCGTGAGAGACGTTCTGCGTAAGCTGTCGTTTCATCCGGCTTTCTTCTTCTTGACGGGATATATCATTAATAGAGATCTCATAACTATTATCGAGGAATAAAATACATTCGATCAAGAATATTTTACCGTTCTTGTCAATAGTCACGGACTCTCTTAATACTTTCTTTTTCCGATTCAGATTCCGGATATTCTTATTCAAGAAGGTACGGATTGGTTCTAATTCGGCTATATCAGTAACGTCTTCCACTTGGTGGATCTGGGTGTCGGATATGACATTTATGAATTGAATGAATAGGATGTTAGAAAGAATCTCCCGCCCTTCACTTGTAAACATGGCGAAGCCTTCCTTGGAATATTGGAAATGTTTGATAAGCTTTTCCCGCTCCATGGATAACTCGTTTTTCGCTTTCTGCTGCCGATGGTATAAGGTTACGATATTCTGTGAGATGTCACCTAGCTCATCATTCGGGAAAACATAATCGACCGCAGGCATTCGATCTTTCTCTACGTTTAAGGCGAAATCCCTTAGTTTGGATATCGTTTTACCTATGCTGAAAGTAAAACGGGAAAGGACAAAGAAGAAAATCAAGGTCATCAATGCCATGAAATAAATGAAGTCCTTGTTTACCGTCAATATCCCTCTTACATATGGATCATAGGGCAGGGCTGAGCGGTAAATATAACCTCCTATATTCGATGCCGAATAGAAATACCTTTTTCCCGTAGATTCCGAGGAACGGATAGCGAACCCTTCATTATATAATCGGGCTTTGCGTACCTCGCTTCGATCGTTATGATTATTGAACTCATCCGTCCCGCTATTATCAAACAATACGTCGCCGGACGGATCTATAATGGTTACCCGCAAATCCTTTTGAGGGATGTCGTCCATGAAACTTATTACGGTCTGGTTGATGTCCGTACTTTGTTGGCATTTGCGGAATAATTGGTAATTATAGTTACTCAACACATTGTTCAACTTTTCTTGCGCGAACTCCCTTTCCCGCTGATATTGGAATAGCAGGAAACAGACCGTAAAGCCCAAGAACATAAAAAAGACCGACCAGAAAAGCCGTTGGCTAAACGGTATCCGGTGTCTTTTCTCACTATCTATCTTTACCATGATTCACGACAATATTAGCATTCAAAACAATAACCGAAACCTAAGCGAGTTACGATGTTCTTTCCATAAGGACCTATTTTCTTACGTAACCGGGTGATGTTGACATCGATGGTACGGTCTAGAACATATACCTCGTCTTTCCAGATGCGAGACAGTATTTCCTCTCTGGAGAAGACGTTCCCTTTATTTTCCAATAGAAGTTTTAGTATCTCAAACTCTTTTTTGGTCAATGGAACTTCCACCCCGTCTACCGTAGCCTTGATGCGTTTCGTATCAAGAGCTAATGTCTCATACTCGAGTTTCTCAATCTCTTTTTCTTTTGATTTCTCGGAAGTTCTTCTTAGTACGGCCTTAACACGCGCTATCACTTGGCGGATGGAGAAAGGCTTGGAGATATAGTCGTCCGCCCCGAGATTGAACCCTGTGAGCATATCGTTCTCCGTATCTTTGGCCGTGAGGAAGATGATAGGGGTATTGGCCGTCTTCTCATCTTGTCGCAGGATACGTGCCATCTTGAAACCGGAGATTTCTCCCATCATGACATCCAACAATAATAAATTGTAAACGGTCAGATCCTTTTTTAATGCCTCTTCCGCACTATAGGCGGTATCTACTTCATAACCTTCTATTTCTAAGTTGAATTTAAGGATCTCACACAAATCCTCTTCATCATCCACTACAAGAATACGAGTTGTTGCCATAAGCTGTTCTGTTTTTAAAAGAGTGCCTTACGGCTCTCCATATACAAATATAATTATTTTTGGCAAAGAACGGATATTCTTATTTCGGAGAAATGAAATATATGTTACATTGCTGTTAAGATCGCTCATATAACATTTCTGCCGCAGGATATGTGTTAGTATAATAGATCATTAGGGATGCTACTTCCTACAATAATTATAATCCGTGACAAAACCCTCGCAAAGCCAGTTGGCCAAGGCTTGCCGATTGTTGCTGAGGATGATCCGTTGTTGGTCGTATTGGTTTTGTATGTTGCCCAATTCGACGAATACGGAGGTCGGGGTCGTGTGACGTAATACATATAAGTTACGATCGTCTACCGTGCCCGAGAATCCCCGGCCCGGCTGGTGGCGGTTGTATTTGCGCGAGAAAGTGGATTTCATCGTTTTAGCCAAGCGCTTGCTCGCTTGATCCTTGGGCTTATGATAGAAAAAGACATCGGTCCTTTGATGCCGGCTCCGGCTGTCCACATGGATGAATATCGCTCTCTTATAAGTTTCTTTATCTTTCCGGCTCAAGCTGTTTATCTTGGCGCAACGCTGATCCAGACGGCTTACTTGGCTGAGGGGGATCGGACTACCCATACAAGTTTCCCGTTTGCTGTTATTGAGGAATTGCTGGTCACGTATTCCGTCCTTTGCGTCTTGGATGATAATATGTACCTTTGCGCCTCGCGTTAAAAGATTGCGTGCCAGACGTAGCATGATGTCGTAAGCGTATTCATCCTCATGCAATTCATGGGAGCCCATTTTACCGATCGCCCCGGGGTCCGGACCGCCATGACCGCTGACCAGATAAAAGCAAGCTCCCTTTAAATCGGAAGAGGTTACTTTGTAACTGGCTAGCGACTTGCCGAATAGGGGCTGATAATTCTTCTTCTGAGGGGCGGAGGCGAGCGGAGGTAAGGTATATTTTACGCCCATGCGCAGACTGTTATTTTTACCCAACTTCCCTTTATTAAGCTCGATAAACTCTTTCTGATACGTCCCGCCGGTACGGTTGAAGCGTTTGAGAAAAAGAGTGATGCCCTCTCCGTTTTTCGGATACGCCTTTTCTTGGGCAGTCAAGGAACCTGTATATACGAGAGCGATAATAAAGATGAAGAAAATACGGATACTATGTTTCACAGACATCTTAAAAATTGATTCTACGCCGTAAAGATAATTAAATCAACCTATAGTCAAAAACGATAATTTATAAAAAGAATCAATCAACCCATAAATGAGAGGGAGGATATCCTATTATAAATTTCTTTGGTTAATTGAATATCATAGGACGCGTCGTGCAATTTCGCGGAATCTATTTGTATACCTAAAGCCCTTGCCACCGTTTCCTGCTTGAAATCTGTCATCTCATGCCGTTTGCGCATCAAATGCTGGGTAGACAATACCATTACGTCGATCGAGTTCACCCAGAACCATGAGTAGAAATAATTATCTCCGTTCTGTACGAAGAAGGCTTTCAAGAAGTGATTATCGAAAGAGGCGTTGTTGTATCCAACGAGGAAGAACTTGTCTTTTTTATCAAATTTGTCCACGTATTTGGACAGCATGTTCACAAATTTAACGTACACCTCTCGCATGGGAGGATAAGCTTGTATCTGTTCCTTGGACACGTTACAAATACGAAGCGCTTCTTCCTCTATCTCACATTGGGGATGCGGGCAGACATTGAAATTAAAAGATTCCTTCGTAACCCCATCAATTACGATCTCCCCACTTATTTGGTGGACGCCATTTCTCCAGTATTTTATGCCGGTAGTCTCTAAATCAAAAAAAAGTAGTTTCATAAATGCTTTTTGGTATAGGATGCAAAAGTAAGTTTTTTTATTCTTAAATGAGAGGATCTATAAGGTTTTCTCCGTTTATTTTATTATCTTTGCGAAAGTTTGAGTCTAGAATCATTATCGACATAGTTCTTCTTTTTATATTATTATTAAGCGGATCTCTCCTTTAATCATCAATTCTCACGCTAAGTTAGTATAAACAACGCTTCACGGAACGTGAGGCCCTAGTATAAATTAAAATCGACTGTATGGCAAAATACGCATCATTTGGTAAACGTGAAAACGAGAAAAAGAAACAAGCCCGCCGAGTAGAGAAACAGAACAGGAAAGAGGAAAGAAAATCGTCCGGCAAGGCGACTAGCTTCGAGGACATGATCGCTTATGTGGATGAAAATGGGATGATCACCTCTGTCCCTCCCGAACTTCGTCAAAAAGAAGAGATAAATCAGGAAGATATCTTGATCTCGACTCCTAAGAAAGAGGATGTGGCTCCCGTTATCTTAAGGGGCAGGGTAGACTATTTTAATGAGGCAAAAGGATTCGGGTTTATCCGTGACTTGTCGGGGACGGAAAAGTATTTCTTTCACGTGAACAATGTTGTGGATGATATCTCCGTGAACGATATCGTGACGTTCGACCTTGAACGTGGCGACAGAGGCTTAAGTGCCGTGAATGTTTGTCTTGAAAATAAATAATAATACTTACCTTTGCGGCCGAAACAATTAATAAAAATATAATATGTCTGTCGCAAAAGTCGATGATAATAGAAAGGTGACCACGCATCGCCTGATAGAGATGAAGCAGCGTGGTGAGAAAATATCCATGCTTACCGCCTATGATTATTCGATGGCGAAATTGATCGATCAAGCAGGAATGGATGTGATCTTGGTGGGAGACTCCGCTTCTAACGTAATGGCTGGAAACGTGACCACTTTGCCGATTACGCTCGACCAGATGATTTACCATGGTAAATCGGTCATGAAAGCGGTGAATCGTGCGCTGGTGGTGGTAGACCTGCCTTTCGGTACGTACCAAGGAAACTCTAAAGAAGCCTTGGCCTCCGCTATCCGGGTGATGAAAGAGACGCATGCCGATTGTATCAAGTTGGAAGGCGGGGCTGAGGTTCGGGAATCTATCGAACGTATCTTGTGTGCCGGTATTCCAATTATGGGACATTTAGGATTGACGCCGCAATCGATCAATAAATTCGGTACGTATACGGTACGTGCCCGTGAAGAGGCCGAGGCTAATAAACTGATCGAGGATGCCCATTTGCTAGAGGAGATAGGTTGTTTCGCCTTGGTGCTGGAGAAGATCCCGGCGGAGTTGGCAGCTCGTGTCGCTTCAGAGCTTACGATCCCGGTTATCGGCATTGGCGCCGGTGGAGGCGTAGATGGTCAAGTGTTGGTTATGCATGATATGCTCGGTATCAATCAAGGCTTTTCTCCCCGTTTCTTACGTCGCTACGCTAATTTAGGGGAGGAGATTACCCGTGCCGTACAAGCGTACATCGAGGACGTGAAATCTCAAGACTTCCCGAACGAGAAGGAGCAATATTAGAAACAGAATACATGAGATCTCATTTGCTAATAGGTGCCGCTTCGTCGGGAAGCGGGAAGACTACTTTTACCTTAGGATTGCTTCGTGCCTTGAGAAATCGTTCTTTACGGGTGCAGCCTTTTAAGTGTGGGCCGGATTATATAGATACTCGTCATCATAAAATGGCGGCTGGTTGCGCTTCCGTGAATTTGGATGGTTTCATGATGTCGGAAGGGCATATCAAGGATTTATATGCCCGGTATACCTCGAATGCGGATGTAGCCGTGACCGAAGGGGTGATGGGGCTGTTCGATGGCTACGATGCCATGCGAGGGAGTAGTGCGGAGATCTCCGGTTTATTGCGGATACCGATCGTATTGGTGGTGAACGCTAAAAGTACGGCTTATTCGGTGGCTCCCTTGCTTTATGGCTTCCGGAATTTTCGGAAAGATCTGAATGTCGTGGGGGCGGTATTTAATTTCGTGGCGTCGGAGAGTCATTATTCTTTCTTGAGACAAGCGTGTGAGGATGCGGGTGTGGAAGCGTTAGGCTATCTACCGAAGTGTGCGGATGTAGAGATCCCGAGCCGGCATTTGGGGTTGTCGTTGGATGAGGATTTTTGCTTTGAGGAGTTTGCGGACCGGGTTGCTTGCTTGGTGGAGGAGCATGTGGATATTGACCGCCTGTTGGCAATCACGGCTTTGCCAGAGCGACAGCCAGTTCCTCGGGTTAAGGAAGTCATGAGGACTGTTTCAAAGGCAAACTTAAATATAGCCATCGCCCGTGATCCCGCTTTTAATTTCTCATATGAGGAAAATATACATTTCTTATCTACTCTAGGCAAGATTACCTATTTCAGTCCATTGAGGGATGATTGTTTACCGGAGGCCGATTTTGTCTATTTGCCGGGTGGATATCCCGAGTTATATTTATCGGAGTTGAGCATGAATTCCGGGATGCGTGAATCGATTCATTCCTTTGTGGAAGTGGGGGGCAAGTTGCTGGCGGAATGTGGGGGGATGATGTATCTCTGTAAAGAGATTATCGGTACGGATGGGAATGCCTATCCAATGGCCGGTGTATTACCGCAATCCGCCACGATGGAGAACATGAAGTTACGTTTAGGGTATCGGACTTTATGCTATAAGAATGATGTCTTACGAGGGCATGAGTTCCATTATTCCCGGATCGTGCCTATGGAAAGTCCGCTGCCTTCGGTAGCGAAAGCCTTTACGGCGAAAGGAGGTCAAACGGATACCCCGCTATATCGCTACAAGAACGTATTGGCGGGGTACACGCATTTATATTGGGGAGATCCTTGTCGGAACGATTGGTTTATTGATTTTCTGTATGGGGAAGCCCCAGATTGTTCTCGATAAACATTTTCAATATATTGATGGCGATCTGGTTGCTTCCTCCTTCGGGTATAATTAGGTCGGCATATCGTTTGCTAGGCTCTATAAATTGCAGGTGCATAGGCTTTAGTACCCGGGTATAGCGTTCCATTACCGCTTCCGCCGTGCGTCCTCTCTCGATCATATCCCGTTGGATCACACGGATAAGACGTTCGTCTGAATCTGTATCGACAAATACTTTCAAGTCCATCAAGTCTCGTAATTGAGGGTCGCATAAAGCGAGGATCCCTTCGATGATGACAACATCACGAGGCTCGATATGAATGGTCTCGGGCAATCGGCAGCAGGTAAGATAAGAATAAGTCGGCTGCTCGATGCATTTCCCCTCTTTCAGCAAGGTGACTTGCTCTGAGAGGAGCGGCCAGTCAAATGCGTCGGGATGGTCGAAATTAATATATTGACGTTTCTCTACCGGCACATGGCTGTTATCTTTGTAATAAGAATCTTGAGGGAGTAATACAACCTCGCCGGGAGGTAAACTTTCTATGATCTTTTTTACCACCGTAGTTTTCCCGGAACCAGTCCCGCCCGCTATACCTATAATTAGCATGATTTCTTATATTAATCCATATTTATGTTTATAAATGCAAAGGTACTAAATATTTATAGTGGTAGTATTTCGCTATTAATAGAAAAAACGAGATAAAAAGAGCTGAATTCTATGTTGTATAGCATGTTTGTCTTAAATAAAGTTAATGAGTAAGCTTTTCTTGTTGGAAAATTATGCTGCATAACATAAAGTCTCTATATTTGCACTGTGTTTTTCATGGTATTAGATTTAAGGTTAACAATGAGATTGGCTGTCCGTGACGGATGGCCTTTTCTTTTATAGTAGGTCACCTCAACAATAATGATAGTTAGATGCGTTCCCCATTGTATTCATGATTTATTACTGTAGAACCTTCCTGTTGGATAAAGGTATTATCGGAAGTAGCTTGTACGCCTGTATCCAAAGATCATTTCACGGATGTGAAATGATCTTTTCACAAGGGTGAAACGATCGTATCACGAGCGTGAAAAGATCTCTTCACAGGTGTGAAAAGATCAGATCGTCCGGAGATTGGCTATACTATCCACCGTTCTTATCCCTTGTGTGAGGTTACTTGCGGCACAGATCTTCAATTGATTGTTACGATATCACGAGTCCATCCCCCTTATTTACTAAAGATGGGAATCAGATAGGTTAGTTTCGCGGATATTATTTGGCTGGAAGATTTAGAGAATGTGTCTCCTTTACGGCTATTGAACATATCGCCCAGCGCATAGTAATAACGACCTTCCAACAGGAAAGAGCCTATTCCGGTGCGGAGCTCGATTCCCGGTCCGCCGCAAAGCCCCCAATCGAACTTCTTTTGGACTTCCAATGTATGTTGTTCGTCCGGACGGTTCGCGTTCGGGTTCTCGCCATTAAGGTTCGACTCCGTGCTTTCGCTCAGCGCATAACCGATTTTAGGCCCTAGATTGACGAATACACGCACTCGCTTGCTTCCGAAATGGATGTGCGTCAAGAACGGAAGCTCCATATAGTTTACCGTACGGCTATATTTATATTGAGGTTTCTCCTCAAACTTCTCTTCCCATCCATGTTGGGTAAAGTTCAATTCCGCCTGTATGCCTAAATTGGGTTCCGTATTCCAACGTATCGTCGCTCCCCCGTTAAACCCAAGTTTCATCTTCGTAGGGACTTTTGGGGCAAAACTTACGCTAGAGAAATTTAATCCGAAGGACGCTCCAACCGCAAGCTCTTGCTTAAAAGTACTTTTCTGCGCATGGCAAATCGATAAGCTTGCCATGCACAGAAATATCGCTACAAATATCTTTTTCGTCATCATATCAATTATCTTACCTCACTGCGGGTTACCGTATAATCATTCTTGTAATGTACAATAAACAAGTTCGTATTGATAAAACCGCCCCAATTATTCACTCTATGGAAATCGAATCCGGTTTGGATGCTCTTATAATGGATTTTGTCTAAATTATTCTCGAAGTTCGAGCCATATTTATTGATGGCGCCTAGGAAATACATACCTGTGTCAAAGCCTAGGATTCCATATTTCGGGAATGTGTTGATTAAATTCTTGCTATACCAGTTTTTATAATCGGAATAAAAGCTATGGACTTCCGGAGATAAGTTGTCCGCATAGAAATTACTATAGATATAGGTGTTCAATGCGTAGAAGTCCTCCAGACACTCTCTTGTATAGGTCTGCCATTCCGGATAACCGAATAGGTTGACCATATAAGGCTCTTTCTCATCCTCTTTCAACTCGGAAAGCATACGGAGCGGTGCCTTGATCTTATTCACCGCATCTAAGGAGGCGGAGGTTGGCAATACCACATTCCGCTTGTCCCTTACCATGGCTGCCTCTATATCCGTGGCGAAAGTATCCCCTTTATAAGTTACTTCCTTGAACGGGATATCGCGTTGCTGCATCTCCGTCTTGAAGGCTTTGATAAATTCCGGCTTTTCTTCTTTATCCTTTATATTGACAAGTATGATATTGTAATCCGAGAATAAATCGCATCCGGCTTGCGCCGCCTTGGAGTATAAATAGGAATGAGGCGTGTTTACTTGATAAACATTTGCGTTTGACAAGACATCATCATTCTTGGAGGTGAAAGGGATCACGTATTTGATATTGTGCTTTTGAGCGAAATCTGCGATCAATCCGATTTGGTCGTTCTGTACGGCACCAATGATCAAATTAGCGTTTGATAACGCATCTTCTTTCAATATCTCCTTGACTTTCTTCGTACCGTTTCCAGTATCATATACCGATAGCTCGATAGAGGTTCCCATATTTCGTAAGCTGTCGACCGCCAATAGCAATCCCTCGTAATATTCCACGAAACGGGAGGTCGCGGATGATTGCGTTGTCTCGTTCGTCATGAACGGCAACAATAAGGCGACTTGGATACGGTTCACCTTCTTTATATCTTTAGGAGTAGAGAGGAGGGCGTTCACCTCACGCTCTTCCGGCTGTCTTATGTTTTGGGTGATCACTTCTTCACTGGCTACCGGTATCTTGATAACCATGCCCGCTTTTACTCCGTTTTTCAGCTCGGGGTTGAGTCTTAAAAGCTCCGCGCTGGAAATATCGAACTTCCGGCAGATACGGTACATGGTCTCTTTTTTCTGTATGGTATATTCCATTTCCTTCTGTACGGTCTTTTTTTCCGTAGTAGGCAAGGTTTCCAGTCGTGTCGGCGGGATCCGGATATTCTTGCCAATCGTAAAGGTCGATGTGGAGAGACCCGGATTGGCGGCGATAATATCCGTGGCGGGCACTGAATATTTAATGGATAAAGAGTACAAGGTCTCTTTCGGCTGGATCGTATGGTATGTATAGTTATCTGCTTTGCCGGAAGGTGCGATAGCGGAGTCCTTCTGCGGGATTCTTAACGTAGAACCGGCCTTGATCCCTTCTTTACTTTCCGGATTCAACCGATAAATATCCTCTACGCTTACGCCATACATGGTCGCTATGGCGTATACGGTTTGTCCGCGTTCGATGGTATGATAAAATATATCGCTCCCTTGTTCGTTAGTAAAAATAACTTGCTTATTATTCTTTTGGGAATAAACGGTTACGCTCGATAAACTTAAAAAGAACGTCAATGCGTATATACTAATCTTGTTCATTTGCTGTTCGGAGTATTTTGTGACAAAGATAGTGAATTTTGCTTATCATGCTACGTATGTCCTTTTATTTCCCTAATTTTGGAACCGTAATTTTTAGACTATATATGCTAAAGAAGGAATTAAGAAAGATACTGTTATCGCTAAGTTTTGTGTTTGTAGCGGCTGTCTCGTGTGCCCAGTATGTGGTGACGGGAGGAAGTGGTAGCCCGATGAAAGCCACGCAGAGTTCCGGCGATTCCGCCGAGCGACTTGAGGTCTACTTGGTGTATGGAATGGATAACGTGACGATTAGTTATACCTCATCCTCTTCTTCTTCGCATCAATGGTATCGTTATAAAACCAAGCGATTGGAGGCCGAGAAGGTGGCCTCCACCCAAAATGGAACTACTTCCACCATTCGGAATGTAGAGGAGGGATATGGCTATTTTGTCGAGGAAGGAGCCGTATCTCGTTACGTCTGGATCGTTGATTACAGCAAATACACCTTAAACATATCCAACCTGCATGTCTCCGATAATAGCGATCCATGTAGCGGATTGGTCTTGGCTGGGACAGGTACGATCCAACCTATTTATTATTATTGGCCGAATACGGGAACAAGACGTGAACTGTCTCGCCAATTTGATGTTATTTATAATACATTGGAATATAATTCGGATAAAAAAGAATATACCTCTAAACAAGAGACGGCGGTCATCGAGGGCAATTTGTTCGGTAAATCCATTCCCGCTCCTTGGTGTGATACGGAGATCTGTGTGAAAGGCGATTATTTCGCTCGTCATTTTGGAAAGGAGGTTACGCTTTGTATCGATGAATATCAGGCCGCTGCGGTAGATGCTCATATAGACACGTTGCTGATTGAGCAAGAGGCCCCGAATATGAATACGACGAAGAGCGGTTATTGCGCTCCCGCCACTGTTCAATTTTCGGCTATCGCGAATACGCCGACAGCCGCCCTGTTTAATTGGAAAATCTATCGGCAAGGGGAAGAAGATAATCCGGTTGTTCGTTTTACGGGTGAGGAGGTGGATTATACGTTCAACCAATCCGGGACTTTTATCATCAAGTTGGAAGTAAGCGACCAAAGCACTACTTGCAGCACGGAAGATGAGGTTCAGATTGATATCTCGGAGTCTTATCTGATGATACCGAACGCATTCTCCCCGGGTACCACGCCCGGAATTAATGATGAGTTCCGGGTTGCCTATAAGTCGTTGGTGAAATTTAAGGCATGGATATTTAATCGCTGGGGCCTACAGATGTATTACTGGACAGATCCGGCCCAAGGATGGGATGGAAAGAAGGGCGGTAAATACGTTCAGCCGGGTGTGTATTTTTATGTGATAGAAGCCGAAGGTTCCGATGGCATTAAGTACAAGGAAAAAGGCGATATAAACATTCTTAGACCTAAAACAATTCAAGATGAAAATGAGAATATCCAAGAATAATTTAGCTAGTTTTTTATGTGGAGGCGTCGTTTGCTTGACCGCATGTATCTCGATGAGTTCGAATGACGTGGAAAAAGTGATAGAGAGCCGTCCGGTTGTCTCGTCCATGACCCTGTCTCCGGATGTTCCGTCCTCGGTTCCTTTTTGTGGGAAACTAATCGATATTACCCGCTATGATATGCGGGAAGCCTATGACCGTGAATTGAGTAGCTTTACTTATTTCCATTCTACGACGATGCTTCTGATCAAGCGGGCGAACCGTTATTTCCCGGTGATCGAGCCGATCTTGAAGGCGAACGGCATTCCCGATGATTTCAAATATCTAGCGGTGATAGAAAGCCATTTGGACCCCCGTGTATCCTCTCCGGCTCGTGCTGTCGGGATGTGGCAATTACTGGAGGGCACGGCAAGGGAGTATGGTTTGACAATCACCCCGACGGTCGACGAGCGTTGCCATGTGGAGAAAGCTACTGGGGCCGCTTGCCGCTATTTGAAAGCCGCCTATAAGAAATATGGAGATTGGGCGGCGGTAGCCGCTTCTTATAATGGCGGCATGGGACGTATATCCGGTGAGCTGGTCAAACAAGATGCGGATTCCTCCTTTGATCTCTGGCTGGTGGAGGAGACTACCCGTTATATTTATCGAATCATGGCGATTAAGCAAATTTTCGAGAATCCGTCGAAATACGGTTTTGTGCTTCGTGCCCGTGACCTGTATAAGCCGATCCCTACCGTAGACGTGGCTGTAAGCCAAGATATACAGAATCTGTCGGCCTTCGCTAAAGAGCATGGGATCACTTATGCGGACTTGAAACGTTTTAATCCTTGGCTCCGTGATCGGAAGTTGGTGACAGGTGGGAAGACCTATAAATTAAGCATTCCTCAAGAAAAGGATATGTATTATAAGACCCCGAATACGGAAGTATACGATTCGGCTTGGGTCGTGTCGGAGAATTGATCCGATTTTTATTGATACAAAAAATAAAGTGTTTCATTTAGATGGTATAACAGCCCATCGTAATGAAACACTTTTTCTATACTACTTCTCGTTTAAACTGATTCTGTCTATTAGTCAACGATCGTCACACGGTGACCGTTGAACACGTTCAATCCGAGTTTATTCATTACATACTTAATAGCAAGCTGTGCCTTTACAGAGTTACCAGCTTGGTCAATAGGAGGAGCGAATGCGGAAATACCGAATTGTCCGGGAAGTACACCCATGACACCACCGCCTACACCAGTTTTTGCGGGAATACCGGAAGTGTACAACCAATCACCGGTGTGTTCATAAAAACCTACGGTAGAGATCATGGAAGTGATCTTCGGAGATAACTCTGCATCGAATACTTGTTTCTTTGTCACAGGATTAAGACCTAAATTTGCGACCGTAGCGGCAGCGACAGATAGTTGCTTAGCCGTGATACCCAAAGAACATTGGCGGGTATACAGATCCAAAGACATATCCGGATCGTCATAAATGCGATTGTAATTCTTTAGCAACCAAGCGATGGAGCGGTTATTGAAGTTCGTTGCGGACTCGGATTTGTAGAGTTCGTCGATCAACTGCGGTGCGCTTCCGCATAAATCCGTGATATTGGCTACGATAGCATCCCACTTCTGTTTGGAATCACCGACAGGCTTCACCATACTACAAGCCGTGATAGCGCCGGCATTTACCAATGGGGTAGAAGGATGGTCGTTTTCCAATAGGATAGCGATGATGGAGTTAAATGGCAATCCGGTAGCGTCGGCACCAATTTTCTCCAATAATTCTTTCGCTCCGTATTGGCGCAGTACCAAGATAGCTGTGTGTACTTTCGATACGGATTCGATACCGAAACGATATTCGGAATCCCCCACCTCGATGGTTTGTCCGTTTAAAAGGCAAATACTGATTCCGAATAGATTTTTATTGATATTCGCCAGATAAGGAATGTAATCGGCATTCTTACCATCCGTATTTGTCTTGTAAAGATCGTAAGCCTGTTGAGCTACTTCCTTTATTTGGGCGATCGTTATTTTTTTGTCCATATATGAATTGGATTAAAGAAGGCGTGTATGAAAACACTGATAGTCCTTTCATGCACGCCTTGATGAATTTTGTTTTTATTTCTTAGCGTTGCTCATTGCGGTGTGAGTAAATACCTTACCCTTAACCGGAACGTTTTTGTCTTGAGCGATGCGAGTAGGAGTCGGATATTCAAGTTTCTCCAATGCCTCTACAGCGTTCTTGATATCACCTAATAACATATCGGCCATATCACGGCTGAAACCTTGACGAACTACGACACGCATAACCACGTAGTTATCCAGCTTCTTCGGTAGTGTATACGCTGGAACCATCCAACCGCTTTGTTGCAATTTATCTTGCAAATCGTAAAGTGTCCATTTGGCGTTCTTAGCGTAATCCGGTTTCATGTACCAAATAAACAATGGATTCACAACCTCGTTGCTGTAATTAACGAATGGGGCCATCTTACCGATTTCTTGGTGGATGTATTTCGTGATTTCCATACTGTTATATTGGATTTGTTTGTAGCCCTCGAATCCGAGACGGATAAACTGATAGTATTGTCCGAGGATTTGTGCGGCAGGACGAGAGAAGTTCAAACCAACCTGAGTGATATTCGCTCCAAGATAGTTTACGCTGAATGCCATTTCTTCCGGCAAATATTTCTTGTCTTTCCAAACAACCCAACCCAATCCCGGGTAAACCAATCCGAATTTATGTCCGGATGTGCTGATAGAAAGAACCCATTTCAAACGGAAGTCCCATTTTGTCTCCGGGCTTAAGAACGGAAGGATAAAACCACCGCTGGCGGCATCTACGTGGATAGGTATATCATAACCGGTCTTGGCATTGTATGCGTCGAGCGCTTTGTCCAAGGCTTCTACGTCATCGTTCAGTCCTGTCCATGTTACACCTTGGATAGGAACGATACAAATCGTGTTCTCGTCACACATCTTAAGCGCTTCTTCCGGATCAAGTGTCGTCTTGTCTAAAGTCAAGGGAACTTCACGCATTTCGATTTGCCATAGCTGGGCGAATTTCTCCCATACGACTTGGAAGCCAGTAGAGATCACGAAATTAGGCTTGTCAGTTGGTTTACCTTGTGCTTGTCTCTTTTTGCGCCAACGTAACCAAGCGGCTACACCACCTAGCATACAAGCCTCTGAAGAACCGATAGCCAAGGCTCCGGTTTTCCATTTTTCTTGCTCGGGAGAATTCCAAAGACTCGCCATGATATTAATACATTTGGCGTTCATAACAGCGATTCTCGGATACTCTGTTTCGTCAATATAGTTGATGTTGATAGCTTCGTTCATCAATTTTGTCGCGTACTCGTCCATATACGTAGTAACGAATGTAGCTAGGTTCAAGCGAGGCTGTGTTTGTGCGAAAGTCTCGTCTTTAACCATTTGATAAGCGATCTCCGGGGTTGTAGGGCCATCTGGAATCTTATCTACAGGAGAGGGTGTCAACATCACTTCTGAGCCAAAAATCGCTGTTTTGGCATCGCCATTTCTGAAATTTGAGTCTTTCATTTTTCTTTAGTTTTTTTGTTAATAAAATGATTTGAGTCAATGGAATACTGCTTCCACTGAGCGTTTATGCCAAAACAGATTATGGATTGGAATGTTTTTTGGATTTACATTATTTGGGGTTTATTAGCGATACAAGTCCAGTCCTCTTGGAAAGAGCGAAAATGATGAACTTTCACATAAAATGTTTGTTTTGATTAGATAAAAACGTAAAACTAAATCTTTATGAGAATACAGACAGGCCGGGGCACAATTCCCCTTATAACTCTGGTAGGGATATGGTCTATCTCCGCTTTAAATGCATTACCGGGTTTAGCGGTTTCTCCGATATTAGGGAAACTTTCCGTTATTTTTCCTCATTCTACGGAACTGGATATTCAGATGCTTTCCTCTTTGCCATCGTTATTGATAATTCCATTTATTATATTGTCGGGTAAATTAACGGAGAAAGTAAATGAGATACGTCTATTGCAATTAGGCTTGGTGATCTTTGCCCTAAGTGGTATTCTATACTTACTCTCTAATAAGATGTGGCAGTTGATAGCGGTGAGCGCCTTAATGGGAATCGGATCTGGCTTGATCGTACCCTTATCGACCGGTTTGATTTCTCGTTTCTTTATCGGGAAATACCGGACGAAGCAATTTGGTTTAAGTTCTGCTATTACAAATGTAACGTTGGTATTAGCCACGATCTTAACGGGATATCTGGCGGAGGTGAATTGGCATTTACCGTTTGCCGTTTATCTATTGCCCTTGATTTCCATCGTACTTTCCGTATACTTGAAAAGGAGTATGGAGAATGAGCCGGCGATCGTATCGAAATCAGAAGTGAAAGCCCCTGTTGCGGCAGATCCCGTCACGGTTCCGGGTAAATATGGTGTGGATATAAAGCATCTGGTACAAATCATGTGTTTTTATGGATTGGCTACGTATTTAGTGATTATAGTCAGCTTTAACTTACCGTTTTTAATGAAGGAATATAAGTTTACAAGCGGTAATTCCGGATTAATGATTTCATTGTTTTTCTTGGCTATTATGGCTCCCGGTTTTATCTTGAATCAGATCGTTGATTTATTTAAGCAAAAGACAAAATTTGTCAGTCTATTGGCGATCGCTTTAGGGATGGCCTTGATTTTGATATCTCGTACGGAATGGCTAATTGGATTGGGATGTATTTTTATCGGTTTCGGATATGGTGTTATCCAGCCAATCGCTTATGATAAAACGACTCGTACGGCCATTCCTGAGAAAGTTACATTGGCATTAGCTTTCGTGATGGCGATGAATTATTTGGCGATATTACTTTGTCCGTTTATTATCGATTTCTTCCAGTCTATACTCCATGTCAAGAGCCAGCAATTCGCGTTTATTTTTAATCTCTGTATTGCGCTGGTCGCTACGATCTGGGCTTATGTAAAACGAGACTCGTTTCTTTTCAACGATAAAATTTGATTTACGAATATAAAACTAAAAAATGATAGACAGTGAAAAATAAGAAAACAGAAGCTAATATTAGCATGGTGGTCTCAAAAACTTTCAGTGGATTGAATATGAACGCCTTGAAATACTTGCTTCCCTTATGGATGAGCCCGTTGACGGGCGCTTCTTTCCGATGCGTGTTTGCGGCCGTGGCGTTTTGGGTGATCGGCTGGTTTATGAAACCGGAGGTTTCTACGACGAAAGATAAGGTGTGGCTATTTTTACTAGGCGCTATCGGTATCTATGGTTTTATGTTTCTTTATTTAGTGGGGCTTAGTAAGACAACGCCGGTCTCAAGTTCTATTTTCACGAGCTTGCAACCGATCTGGGTATTTTTGATTATGGTATTCTTTTATAAGGAAAAGGCTACTTGGATGAAAATACTCGGTATCTTGATTGGTTTATCCGGGGCCTTGGTTTGCATCTTGACCCAGCAAAGCGACGATTTAGCGGCGGACGCTTTTAATGGAAATATGCTATGCTTGGCTAGCTCCGTGTTTTATGCCGTGTATTTGGTCTTAAGCCAGCGGATCTTACAAAAAGTAGGGACGATGACGATGCTTCGATATACATTCACGGGCGCCGCTTTCTCCAGTCTATTGATTTTGCCGATAGAAGGCTTTCATGCTCCTTTATTCTCGGAGCCATTTCATTGGTGGCCTTTTGCCGTATTGATGTTTGTGCTTATTTTCCCTACGGTAATCAGTTATCTGTTGATTCCTATCGGATTGAAGTATTTGAAAACTACGTTGGTGGCTATTTATGGCTATCTGATCTTGATCGTGGCAACGATTACATCCCTATTGATCGGGCAAGACCGTTTCAGTTGGACACAGACGTTCGCCATTATCTGTATTTGCGCCGGGGTTTATCTGGTTGAGATAGCGGAAGGAAAAGAGAAAAAGACAGTCAAGGTTTGACTTATTAAATATGAACTATTAAATTGTAGCGTTATGGATAAAATCACTCCGAGCATAAACAGCGCTATCACTCCAAGTGCCCAGAACACACAAAGCCTGGTGGCTGTCAGCCCGTACTCTGACACATACAATACCATACGGTATGCACTTGATGCAATCATGATATATGTGCATAAAGTTATTAAAATTAAAAATGCATTTAATATTTTATTCCTTCTGAACAATCCACTTCCGAGCAATACGATAATCACATTAAGTATACACACGAAAAGCAGCTGGAAAAAGCCTTCTCTCGCGTACCTGGCGTAGGTATAGCCGCTTGGAAGCTGCATAAGTCCCCCGAACAGATACACAATCTGTATAAAACAGAAAAATACATATACCACTGATATAGTTGCAGCTACAGTGATACCGATTGCAGCCGGAAATGCCGGAGTCTCAACCGGTGCATCCGATATACGCTTCTTGCTCAGATACTTTATACCACAGTACGATGAGAAAAGCGCAAATACAAAAAGAAATACAACCTTGCTCACTGTAAAGAAATTGATATCAGCAAATATTTTCTTTATTACTGAGGCAAAAACCGCATCCGCAGAGCACAGCAGCACCACTATCAGCACAACCAGAGGAAAGGCAATTGCTATTCCGATAAACACATAAAGCATTCTGTGTTTTTTCACATGTCCCGCTGTGGCAGTTGCATTTGCACTGTCACCGACCACACTTTCACTGCCCATATTGTCACTATCCATGCGCTCATTTCTCATATAGTCAGCAATATCCATAAACGGCTCAGCTATACACCCAATCGCTCCAAACACTGCCTGAAATGCCGCAGCGATATACTTTATAAGTCCCCACTGTCTGTCATTACAGAAATTGTGAAGCAGCATAAAAACAAGAAACACAAGTATCCAGCAAAAATTAAATCCTTGTATAATTTTATTACCGGTCAAGCCTGACGAAAGACCTGTAAGTATCATCATCACACTGTACCATACAGTGAGCGGCTTTGCCTCTATATGAAGTATCTTCATACAATACAGGCTGTATACTCCTGTGACGATTGCAAACAACGTAACAAGTATTCCACCTGTATTCTCATACAGGAAAATGGTGTACAGCAGCGCATATATTATCGTAGGTATACATAGCCTGCCAAAGAAATCCGCATTTCTCCTGCTTTGCTCACGCCGTCTTTGCTCCGCTTCCTGCTGCATCTTCTGCAGTTCAATACCCGACATCCCCATATGTGGCTGTGAAGACTGTGGCGTGTTCTGTGAAAACTGTTGGGGATTCATGCCCCCGATATTATTATTGTCCATAGCTACCTCCTTACTCTCTATGTATTTATTTTCTCATATTTTTCACTTACCGGCAAGCTAATTGTACTACACAGTTTTCAGTTTTGCAATAACTTTTTATCGCATCTCGATAAATTAGTTGTAATCGTTATAAATGTCACATTAAAAATGGTGAAATGTAGAGCGAGAGTCCCGTTTGTAACCCAAGAGTCTCTCTTTGTAAATGAAAATCTCATTTTGTAAACGAGATTCCCGCTTTGTAAACGAAAATCCCGTTTTGTAAGCGAATTTCCCAGATTTTCATTTGTACATTGACATGTTATAATACGTTCAGCAATAAATTTGCACACGACAATAAGGAATCAATTCCCGTTCGAAATTTTTGTATTCGGAGAATCCATCCCTGTTTTGAAGTTATTCTGCTGTCATTGTTCTGGCGGCACTTTGCAAATTTATCTGTTACTTTTTGAGAAGTTTAGGCTTTAAGATGATGTTTTCGGCGGCAACCGGTTTACATCCAAGTTTCTTAAGTATATCTTCTCCGTAATAAAAGCTGAACGTTTCGTATGGGCTACGGTTGTTCAGCTTTTTCCTTTTATAGGAATTGATATGATCCATCATCAGAAAAATATCTTTCTGTGTAAGATCATCAAAGCTGCTTCCTTTTGGCAGAATGCGGCGAATCAATTCATGGTTCACTTCGCAGGCTCCTTTTTGATAAGGTGCACTTGGATCACAGTAAAATACATTCGTTCTGTTGCATGGAATCGCATCACGTTTTTCGATCGCTTTTGGATTTGAAAACTCACTTCCGTTGTCTGTGAGAATAACTGGGAATAAACGCGAAAAATCTTTGCTTCCAAGTACTTTATCCAGCAGATTTATAATCTGTATGACAGATGCTGAGGTATTTGAATCTCTCAAAAATGCAAGCATTAAACTGGTTTCAACGAAATGTATGGTAAGCAGACATTTGCCCCCCACACGTCCGATAACACTGTCCATCTGTATAACAGTAGACTCCGGATTACTTTCAAGAAACTTCTGGAAATCGCTATAGTTTCTACCAATACGACATCCTCTGTCAACCTTGAACTCAGGCTGTTTGTAACGAGGACGATATTTCACCTTACGAGGCAGGTCGATGTTCCGTATATCAAAAAGCTGGGCATCAACATAATTATACAATGTTTTTTCGCTGCACATGATTTCATCTACATGCTCTATGTAAATCTGATGAAGTGACTGTCCATTTTTGACCAGCGGGCTTATGATTCCATTTATCCTTGCTATATCATCCTCATTGGATAAAATGCCCGTTCTGGATTCTGAAATAGACTGATGTGCCATCTCATGAGCATCTGACGGATCATAAATGCGTTTTAACAAGGTGCATTTAGAAAGCTGGCTGCAGCCATTACATACATATGGCGGTTTTGTTTTAACAGAACAGATATCCTCTGCAAAATCCAGGCAGTGCAATGTACACTCGGAACATAGACTACATTTATACGCTGATTGATGCGTACAACTGTTTCCGCACAGCTTTTTGGCTTTGCATGTACTGCGATATTTACATGGATTATAAGCATATCCCGTACGCCCACTTTTCTTATCATAGGAATGCTTTTTTATTTCCTTTGCAATCGTGGTACGATCCTTGCCTAATTTATTTCCTATAACTCCAAAGGAGACATTCTCCTGAAGGAGTTGTGCAATAACTAATCGATCTTCATATGTTAAAAACTTTGACATGGTAGCTCCTTTCCAGCCGCCAGAAATCAAAGCATAGCAAAAAAGAGACCAACAATCCAGTCAGTCTCTTGAATTTGTAAAGGAAAATCCATACCCTTCCTTTGCACTCATTACTATTAACTTTATAAATAGTCTGCGCTTCATAGGGAGAGAAGTCAACCTTACCAGTAATACCGTAAGTTCCACGAATCTTTAGACGGTCCATCCAATCAAACTGTTTCATGAACTTATAATTATGCAAGTTCAAACCAAGACCACCAGAAAAGAAAGGTGCAAAACGTTGATCAGCACCAAACTCTGAGTTTCCGTCGAAGCGTACAGAAACGTCCGCCAAATAAATATTATCAAATGAATAATTGAAGGTATCTTTTATCTTTTAGTGTATCTTTTAGTGTATAAAATCAAAATAAATGGAAATTATATACATATGAATATTAATTGAAGGGAGCATGAAAATGCCGGAGCATACTGATACCTCAAAAGAAAAAATTCTCGTGTATATACGCGCAGAACAGCAGAAAACACTTCACCGCAGGCAGATCTGCATCAATGATATAGCAAGTGTGTATTGCAAATATTCACGCTAT
>ENA-UEOJ01000926-UEOJ01000926.1-human-gut-metagenome-genome-assembly--contig:-NODE-926-length-22430-cov-3.742585_pt1 | contig 22430 bp, 10 predicted proteins | sample MGYA00242885_ERZ507886 | MGnify/ENA primary metagenome ERZ507886 (study PRJEB26167, sample SAMN06115505) | human gut metagenome | host: Homo sapiens | place: China:Anhui | collected 2015-08-07 | study... | reverse complement strand
CCCCGGTAGGGCCTGAACTTCCACGCAACTTTAAAGATGGGGACGGGTCATTAGGTATTTTGGAAGGACATATGTCCGGTATTAAATATGACGGTACGCAGATGTATCGTTACTGGATGCGTGATGATGTTCAAGGAGAAACTTCGTTCGCTTTTGCTGCTGCCGGTACATTACTGGATAATTCACAATATACAAAGGTAGCTGCCAATTTACTCGACTATTCATTCACTGAATATAGAAATTCAGTACGCAATGATCCAAAATCCCCATCATATGGTCTGTTAGGATGGGCTTATACACATAAAGGCACTTATTATGGCGATGATAATGCCCGTTCATTATTAGGTTCTATCGCTTCATCAGCATTGATGAATAACCCTAAATGGGATAAACAAATTGTTGAGGGCATTGTAGGTAATTTCCGTACTACGGGATTAAATGGATTTAGAGGACAAAATATTCTTGAGTCTGATTTACAGAAACGCGGATGGAAATCATACTATAATGCTAACCTGGTAAATCTGCATGCTCACTTTGAGGCTTGGAACTGGGCTTGCTATCTTTGGCTTTATAATCAAACACATTATCAGCCACTGCTTGAACGTGTGAAACGTGGAATAACTATGATGATGGAAGGATATCCGGAACAGTGGTCGTGGACTAATGGAATTCAACAAGAACGTGCCCGTATGATTCTGCCGCTAGCATGGCTCTATCGGGTGGAACCAACAGAGGAACACTTGGATTGGCTGCATTTTATGACAAATGAACTTCTTAGAAATCAAGTGCCTTGTGGAGGTATTCGCGAAGAACTGGGTGATGAGTCGAAAAGTCTTTTTGGGCGTACTCCTTCCAATGCGGAATATGGCAACAACGAAGCACCACTAATTTTTGACAATGGCGATCCGGTTGCTGATATGCTTTATACAACAAATTTTGCCTTTGTGGGGCTGTGTGAAGCTGCTAAGGCAACTCAGGATACTACTTACATAAAGGCTGTAAATCAAATGCGCGATTTTTTGATTCGTATTCAAGTACGTAGTGATAAATTCAAGAACGTAGATGGTGCATGGTTCAGGGCTTTCAATTATGAAGATTGGAATTATTGGGCTTCGAATGCTGATGCCGGATGGGGGGTATGGAGCACTCTTACCGGATGGATTCAGAGTTGGATTGTGGGTACACAGTTTGTTCTTGAAGAAGATTCATCCTTATGGGATATTGCTAACCAAAAAGATGTTTCTACTGTTGCCAGTGAGGTAATTGAGGAAATGATAACACGCCAACTTTAAATAAGATATATACATATTATTAATAAACTTCTAACTTATGAAACACAAAGCTATGCAAAAAGGTCGTTTTTGTTCTATGAGAATATTATTTTTCTCATTAACAATACTTTTTGTATGCGCATCGAATAGTTATGCGCAAAGTACAGTCAATGGAGTCGTCGTAGATGCGACAGGGTTGCCGTTACCCGGAGTCAGTGTGACCGTAAAGGGGAGCGCAACGGGCACAACTACTGATCTTAATGGTCATTTTACCTTGAATGCACCCAGATCTGCTACATTAGTGCTATCATATATAGGTATGATAACACAAGAGGTAAAAGTAAACAGCCGTTCTATGATTAATGTTACCCTTCAAGAAGACATTAATAGTCTCGACGAGGTGGTAGTAGTCGGTTATGGTACCCAGAAAAAGATCCATCTCACAGGATCAATATCTTCGGTATCTTCTAAAGAATTATTGAAGTCAACAACAAGCAACGTTTCGCAAGCCTTGGTCGGCAAGTTGCCGGGATTGATATCTCAACAAGCCACCGGAGCCCCGGGAGCTGATGATGTTTCATTGTTGGTTCGTGGACATTCCACATATAATGGAGGTGACGGCCCCCTTATTCTGGTAGATGGTGTAGAACGCAGCATGGCGTATATCAATCCCAATGAAGTGGAATCAGTTACTATATTAAAAGATGCTGCCTCGTGTGCTGTGTATGGAATGAAAGCTGCTGCAGGTGTAATATTGGTCACTACCAAACGAGGAACAGAGGGCAAAACTACCATTAATTATAAAGGGTCGCTCACTTTGTCACATGCTACTACGCTGCCTGAATTTATGAACGGTACACACTATATGCAATGGTATAACTATGCTCGCCGCATGGATGGTGAGAAAGCCTACTTTACCGATGAAGAAATTGCCATGACTACCAATGGAGATCCTACCGATGGCTTTGAAAATACCGATTGGCAGGAACCTATTTATCGTACTACTTTAATGCATCAGCACAATCTTTCTATCAGTGGTGGCAACGAGAAAACCCGTTACTTCCTCAGTGGCGGATTTATGAAACAGAATGGCTTCATTAAAGGTTTTGAGCTGGAACGTGGCAACTTCCGTTCGAACATTGATACGCAAGTGACCAAAGATATCAGCGTGTCACTTAACGTGGCCGGTAAGATTAACGACTATTATCAACCAGGTGGCGACAGTTATGAGAATCAAACGACCAATAATGTGGTGGGAGTATTGCTTTATGCCGCTCCGTTTGTTCCACTCGAATATGAAGGGATGCCGACATCTGGTTATCGTGGTGCTTCCAATCCTGAGTATGCAGCTGGACATTCGGGCTATAGTAAAACGCGCACCATGCGTCTGGAGACATCGGCCAAGATAGAATACTCTTTCCCCTTCCTCAAAGGTTTGAAAGCTGGTATGTTTGTGGGTTGGGACTGGCAAGATCGTGATTCACGCAGCTTCAAATACTCTTACGAATTAATGCTTTATAAACCCGAGTCCAAGAAATATGTACGTCAATATGCTTCTAATCTGCAGCCAACAGGGGGGATGTCAGTCGGTGACGAGAAAGAACAGCAAGTAGTATTACGCCCTTCTATCTCATACAACCAAAAGTTTGGTTTACATGATGTAGGTGCACTATTCCTTTATGAACAGACTGAGCGTAAAGGAAATACGCTGACAGGCTATCGCTCCGATTTCGCACTTCTCGATATTGACGAGTTACCCTTTGGCTCTACTATTCATCCCACCGATGGTAACTTTTCCAGCAGCATCCGCCAGGGCTATGCCGGTTATGTTGGTCGTTTCAACTATGCTTATAATAACCGTTATTTGGCTGAATTTACTTTCCGGTACGATGGCTCTTATCACTTTAAAAAGGGTAATCGCTGGGGATTCTTCCCATCGGCTTCATTGGGCTGGGTTGCTTCTGAAGAGGATTTTTTCAAAGAACTCTTTCCTCAAGTGGAACGCTTCAAGTTAAGAGCCTCTTTCGGTATCTTAGGTAGCGACAATGTTGATCCTTTCCTCTATCGCAAACAGTACGCATGGGCCAAAAACAGTACAGTTTTCGGTACTACTCCACAAGCGGTGAATACTCTGTATAATAAAGTATCTTACCCGATGGAGAATCTTACTTGGGAAAAATGTCGTTCTATCAACGTTGGTTTCGAACTTTCGGCATGGAATGGTCTTTTGGGCATTGAGTTCGATGTTTTCTACAAATATACTTACGATATCCTTCGTTCCATTGGTGGTGTATATCCTCCTTCGCTGGGAGGCCATTATCCGAGTATTGAAAACAGTGGTACATTTGATAACCGTGGATTCGAGATGACAGTAAAACACCGTAATCACATTGGCAAATTCAATTACAGCTTGAATGGTAACCTTTCGTTTGCCCGCAATAAAATACTGCGTATGACGCAGGCTGACAATACTAAACCTTGGCAGAACCGTCTGGGAACATCGGTAGGGTCCATTTGGGGGTTGAAATCGCTAGGTCTGTATCAGACACAAGCCGAGATTGACGCAGCTCCATTACCCATCAGCGAAACTCCCCGATTGGGTGACATCCGTTACCTTGATTATAATGGTGATGGACTCATTAGCTGGGACGATGAGGTAAAGATTGCACGCCCCACCACGCCTGAGATGATGTTCTCGTTGATGGCCGACGCCAACTGGAAAGGGTTCGACCTCTCTGTTCAGTTGCAAGGTGCTGCCTTGTGCGACAAGTTGCTTTGTGGCGAATGGAACAACGGTGCACGTGACCAGACTCCACTTACGCGCCCTTTCTATGCCGGATGGGATAACGCGCCTTACTACTTGGTGGAGAACAGCTGGCGTCCTGACAATACCAATGCTGAATATCCGCGTCTCAGTACAGTAGCTTATGCTAATAATGCGCAGGTATCTGACTTCTGGAAGCGTAATGGTGCTTACGTACGCCTCAAGAATGTGACTTTGGGATACACCTTGCCACAGTCATGGGTAAAGAAATCCGGTATCAGCAATCTTCGTCTGTTTGCCAGCGGCCACAACCTTTTTACTCTCACCGAGTTTAAGTACCTCGACCCAGAGTCGGTCAATGTCATTCAAGGTTACTATCCGCAGCAACGCACCTTTACGTTTGGTGTAGACGTAACGTTCTAAACCCTATGTACAACATCTAATAAAATAAATTAGCATGAAAACAAAAAATCTATTACTGGGATTGGCTCTGTCGACCCTCACATTGCAATCGTGTAATGTGCTCGATATCGATCCTACTGACACTTATAGCGAATCTACAGCCTATGCTTCTATAAAGAACCTGGATCTTTATGTCAAAAGTTTCTATAACGTGTTTTATAGCAATGCCGATATCAATGTGGGAGCTAATCTGGCCATGGACGATGGTGTGAGTGACCTCATTAAATATTCTTGGTTCAATGTAGCTGAGGGTAGCGTGAACAAACTTTTTTATTACGACAATATGATGAGTCCTGATGCTAATTATCGCTCTAATTGGGATGACATGTACGAGCAGATTCGCCGGTTTAATGAGTATTTTTACGATGTTCATAGTGGCTTTGCTGATAAATTGGATTCCGATCAGTTAGCCATTCGAACAGCCGAAGTTCGTTTTATGCGTGCTTTTGCTTATCAAGAGCTGGTATTGCGTCATGGCGGTGTAATCCTGCGTATCAACGAAGATCGAGTGGATGATCATAACCAGCGTGCAAAAGCTCGTTCGTCAGAAGAAGATTGCTGGACTTTTATCCTTGACGAATATGAAAAAGCAGCCCAAATCCTACCGGAAGAATGGACAGGATCGGAGGCAGGCCGCCTTACAAAGGGGGCTGCTTATGGCATGAAAGCCCGTGCCGCTCTCTATGCCAAGCGCTGGCAGGATGCTGTTAATGCAGCATTAGAGGTAGAAAAGCTGGAGAAAAAGGGTGTATATCAACTACTTTCAGGGACTTCTAAGGACAGCTATATGCAAATTTTCAATACTGTGAATAATAAGGAGTTAATTTTGCCTGTCTATTTTCAACAGAAGACTAAGCAACACATGTTTAATCATTTCTTCTGCCCACCCTATGACACAGAAAAAGCAGGCTTACAACCTGGTACGTTGGGCGCAGCCGCTACGCCTACCGATGAGTATGCTTCTGCATTTGATATCAAGGTAGGTAAGGACTGGAAATCGTTTGATTGGACTCATTTGAATGAATATTCCGAAGGACCATGGGGAAACCGCGACCCACGTTTCTATGCTTCTATTCTCTACAATGGTGCCAATTGGACAGGACGTCAACTTGAGCTTTACGTAGGTGGTAAAGACGGATACATGGATTTCTCTACATCGGCAAGCCAGGACTATGTGCGCACTAGTACCACCGGTTATATCTTCCGTAAATTTATGGATGAAAGCGACAATATCAACTACGTAGACATTGAAAGTACATCCTACTGGATTGAGATGCGTTATGCCGAGATTGTTCTTATCCTTTCCGAGGCCTATGCCCGTTTGGATAAGTTTAAGGAAGCTTACGACTATCTCAACAAGATTCGTACTCGTGTGGGATTGCCTATTTTAGCTCAGCAGTCTACCTGGGACAATTATCTTGAAGATCTCTCGAAGGAACGGGTATGTGAATTGGGACTCGAAGGACATCGTTGGTATGATCTTGTTCGTTGGGATATTGCTCAAAAGGTACTCAACGGGCAACGACTGCATGGTATCAAAATTGAAAAAACCGGTTCAAGCTTTCTTTATACCCGTGTAGAATGTGACACGCAGGATCGTAAGTTCCCTAAGAAATATAATATTTTCCCGATACCTTCCAGCGAGCTTCGAAATAACATAATGTGTGAGCAGACTCCTAGCTGGAAATAATTATGGTTACCATCTAAATAAGTAGATAATATGAAACTAAAACATATCATAAATGGCTTTTGGGCTTTCTCGTTCTGCCTGGCGGGATGTGTTGACCCTGACGATTTGGTGAGAACCGAAAGTGAAATCACCGATCAACTCATCATTACCGGACGATTTGCAGGTAATGAGAACACTGAGTATGAAACCGTTATCGATCGTGCCAACGGTACTGCTGTAGTACAGACTCCCTACTACATCTCAGATACAGAACCTATTCAAGGAGATATTACCCGTATGCGACTCAAAGCTACACTTCCTGTGGGTGCCCGTTTTGATCCCCCTTTGTCGGGTATTCACAATTTGAAAGAAGGATTCTCTTCTACCTTAATTGAAGCCGATGGTTCCAAGAAGAACTACACTTTTACAGCTATTTATAAAAAATCGGAACGTGCTAATATCATTAAGGTCGAACTAGCCAATGTACGTGCTCAGATTGTAGTGGCTGATCCTGTTGAAGAGGGTAAAAAAGGACAAATTATTATCTATAAGACCTCGTCAAGTATCGACGGAGAATTGCAAAATGCACTTATCACCATTGCTCCATGGGCGACTATTGAATCGGATGCTTACGATCCTGTGACAAAAATCCTCGATTTGAGTGTGATGCCTACTGTTACTATCATTGCACAGGATGGTGTTAAGAAGACGGTATACGAAACAGTGTACAAAACTCCTGAGTTCGTGGAATATGGTGTGGGTTATGTGGCCGGACTCTTTGGTTTCCAGACTTTGAAAGAAAATTCGCATGGGTTTGAAGTGGGTGCCAATCGTACTATGGCTGTAGTAGATGATTATCTCATCCTTAGTAATAGCAATAATTTCGTCAACATGCCGGTGTTTAACCGATATAACGGCAAGTTGCTTGATCAGGTGAAAGTGAATGTGATCGGTATACCATCTAATCGCATCATACGTGCTATTACCTCCGATGATAATGGACACATGGTAGCCATGGCTTACGTGAGTACCCGTACAGGAAGCTATGCCACTCCTTATACGGATGTTAATGTATGGGTATGGAAAAATGGTATAGAGAACACTCCCACATTGATACTTGATAAACCTTTCAGTGATCCAGTTTTCGATCAGGCACCTATGGGAGTTAACTGGAACTATAATATTGATATGGGTAGTTCTATTCACATCACAGGTGACATTACTAGTGGAAAAGCTGTACTCACCACTACGTCTCCTTTCTCATACCGTATGGTATTTATCAGCTTTGTCGATGGCATAATGAGTGGCAAGGCGCATGTTGAATTTGCTAATGTGAGTGGTGCACGTGTAGAAGACTATACGAAGATCCTTACAACTAATACGGAGAAACCTTTCAGCTACATATCTACACCAGCCAATGAAACTAATATGGTGATTTGTGCTCCTGTTGGTGATAGTGCAGACAGAGCTTTTGCTTTTACTGTTCCCGATTCACATTATTGGGGGTGGCAAGGATTCACTAAAGGTATCGATTATGTTGATTTTAACGGCGCGAGATTGTTAGCTGTTCAGAATGGTTCGGGTTCCTTCAATGGACCACAACGCCTTTATGTAGCTGACATCACCAAGAATCCCAATGCTAATTCTATGAGTAATGGCTTCATCTTCGATTCACAGCAAGGCAATACAATAGGAAATGCAGATGTGCCGGGCGGCGTACCGGGGTCAGGTTATACAGCTACGGGATATACCTCTCCTTGGGCGTTCGATGGAGTGAGCAGTGTGCTTGGTGAGAATATTCCTTGTACAGGTGATGTAATTTTTGCCAAAAGTCAGGACGGACTGGCCGTACAGGTATATATGCTTACTACCGATCATGGCTTGATAGCTTTCGAACTCACAAAGTTCAAAGGCCTGTAAACGGTACCTAATGTTATTTTTAATTCTATTTAAACGATATTCAAACGATTATTTAAACATAATAAAACAATGAATAAGAAACGTATGAAAAAGATTGTTCTTACCTTTGTATCACTACTGATGGGAGGTTTATGCTCAGTATTGGTAGCTTGTTCCGATGAGGAACACACCGTTCCTGTTTTTCCAGAAGACGGCAGTGGAGAAATTGAAATTAAGCCCGACCAGAAATACGATTGGGAAACCAACCGTCAGTCAATCTTGGCTAATACCGATATGGTACTTTTTTACTCGGGTGGTGACCAACGCCCTATTTGGACGCAGGAACGCGCTCAACCCTATATTACTTATGTAGACGAGCAAAACACTTCACACTGGTTCTTTGATAGCTTCCTCATGCTTGAAATCCTCAATACTTCCGACAATTGGCAGACGGTGAGAGAGTATACCAAGGGTATGCGCTATGAATCAGCCACCAAGGCTGAGTGGATGAAACTCATCGATTGTTATTTCAATTCAGAAACTGGTATTGCAGCTATCGAAGCGGGTGTAAAAAAAGCAATGACTACCATTGGGGAACCTGTGTACAAACGCCAGGTAATAATTGGCATTCCTGAGCCTATTGACGTACAGAATGAATTGGTGCCAGGTTCGTCGAGTGTATATTGGGGTGAGATTGATAATGTGTCGCTCGACTTCTCCAAACCTGCTGACCGTGTGAAGGCTTGTAAGTGGTTCATCGATCAAGTACGTGCCCGTTTCAACGAGAAGGGGTATCAATATGTCGACTTAGCTGGATTCTATTGGATTGCCGAGGATGCTTCACATACCGGAAATATCATTACCCCCATTGCCAACTATCTGAACGAACTGAAATATAGTTTCAACTGGATTCCATTCTTCAATTCCGATGGTCACGAGTCTTGGAAAGAACTAGGCTTCCACTATGCTTACTACCAGCCCAACTACTATTTTGACGATAACATACCTCTTACACGTCTTGATGAAGCCTGTAAGGAAGCTTTACGTTGCAATATGCAGATGGAGATGGAGTTCGAGGACGATGTGTTGGCAGCTCACGGTAAAGCTTACCGTTTAGAAAACTATATGGCAAAATTCAAGGAGTATGGTGTATGGGAAAAATGCCGCTTGGCTTACTATCAGAGTAATAACGCATTGCTTACCTTGAAGTACTCTAGTGAACCGGCTGACGTGGCTCTTTATCATAAGTTCTGCAAGTTTGTTATAGAACGCCCTATCCGTGATTCACATTAACAAGTAAATTTCACATTTGCAATCGAGGGGTGTCCGAGGGAGGGCACCCTTAAAATTCTTATAAAAAAACATTTTCCTCGCATTTGAATAGACGACATGCTTATGAACAATAAATACTTTTATCTTATACTACTTTTTTTTATGGTGAGTTGCCAAAGAGATCAAGATCCGGCCACAAATACACTTAGTGAAATGTGCGAACGTTTGTTTCCTCAACATGCTCATTCTTTCCAATTTCAACTTCTGACTGATTCTGTAGATATAGACCGCTTTACACTTGAGTCTGACAATGGGAAGATTCTGATTAAAGGAAACAACCGGAATTCATTGGCCGTAGGACTAAACCATTATTTGAAGTATTACTGTCAGACACATGTCTCTTGGTATGCTTCGGATAGTGTAGTAATGCCTGCTCAACTACCTGAAGTAGAAGCTCCCGTTATTTTACGTTCAAAGTGTAAGAATCGTTTCTTTCTTAATTATTGCACCTTTGGTTACTCTATGCCCTACTGGAAATGGAGTGATTGGGAACGACTTATTGACTGGATGGCTCTGAATGGAGTAACCATGCCGTTGGCTATCACAGGTCAAGAGTCTATATGGTATAAAGTATGGACGGAGATGGGACTGTCTGATGAGGAGGTTCGTACTTATTTTACAGGTCCGGCTCACCTTCCCTGGCATCGTATGTCAAACGTAGATTATTGGCAAAGTCCGTTACCTCAATCATGGTTGGCAGACCAAGAAAAACTACAGAAATTAATTCTTGAACGTGAACGGGCTTTTGATATGACTCCCATTCTACCAGCTTTTGCAGGACATGTTCCCGCTGAACTTAAAGAACTTTATCCGGAAGCTAAAATCTACACAATGAGTCAATGGGGAGGATACGATGAAAAGTATCGTAGTCACTTCATTGATCCCATGGATTCGCTTTATTCAGTCATTCAACATCGTTTTTTAGAGGAACAAACAAAAGTGTATGGCACTAACCACATTTATGGTATCGATCCTTTCAACGAAGTAGACTCACCCAACTGGAACGAGGAGTTTTTGTCCAATGTATCTGATAAAATCTATAAATCGATCCAAAGTGTGGATTCCGCTGCTCAATGGTTACAGATGACGTGGATGTTTTATCATGCCAAAGAGAAATGGACTCAACCCCGTATCAAATCCTTTTTAAATGCTGTTCCCCAAGATAAACTGATTTTACTTGATTATTATTGTGATTATACAGAAATATGGCGTGATACAGAGCAATACTACGGGAAACCTTATATTTGGTGTTATTTAGGAAATTTTGGTGGAAACACTTTTTTAGCTGGTGACCTGAATGATGTAGATTTTAAAATTGATCGACTTTTCAAAGAAGGAGGCGATAACGTATATGGTTTGGGAGTGACGCTTGAAGGTCTTGATGTAAATCCTTTAATGTATGAATTCGTTTTTGAACGTGCATGGGAAAATTCAATGCCTGCCCACCAGTGGATTGCAAATTGGGCCCAATGCAGAGGGGGGAATGTAGATAATCATATTGTTAAAGCATGGAAACAACTATATGAGAAGATCTATACCTCAGCAGCCCTTTGCGGACAAGCAGTATTGATGAATGCTCGTCCACAGTTAGAAGGCGTAGAAGGATGGAACACACTTCCCGGGTACGATTATAAAAATATCGATTTGTGGGAAATCTGGAAGGAGTTGCTGAAAGCTGAAGGAGTATATCATTCTGAATATCATTTTGATGTAATTAATGTGGGAAGGCAAGTTTTAGGTAATCTTTTTGCTGACTATCGTGATAAGTTTACCGATTGCTATCGGAAAAAAAAATTGGAAGAAACTAAGGTGTGGGGACAGCGTATGGACCAACTTTTGCTCGATGTAGATCGATTGCTCTGCTGCAGTCCTGTTTTCTCAATAGGCAAATGGATAAAAGATGCCAGAGATTTTGCAGTGAATGAACAAGAACAAAAATATTATGAAGAAAATGCACGGTGCATTCTTACGGTGTGGGGACAGAAAGATACCCAGCTTAACGATTATGCCAATGGAGGATGGGGAGGATTGACACGTACATTCTACAGAGAACGCTGGAAACGTTTCACAGAAGAAGTAATTGCCGCTATGACCAGGCATAAAAACTTTGATGAAGAGAAATTTCATCAGGATATTACACAGTTTGAGTATGAATGGACATTGAAAAATGAAGATTTTCCAATCACTTCTGAAGAAAATCCAATATCTTTGGCTAAAGAACTGATATTAAAATATGATGATGACTTCTGCTCATTATATCCGTAATTGTTAACTAATTTTTCGTAACTATGAAATTTATAATTAAAGATATTCTGATCATATGCTTATTTTGTTGTGCCTCTTCATTGAATGCACAGCATGCATTTCCATACAAGAATCCATCACTTCCCACTGAAGAACGGGTAAACGATCTGTTGAACCGTATGACGTTACAGGAAAAAATAGCTCAAATCAGCCATTTGCAATCGTGGGATGTATTTGACGGACAAAAGCTCAATACCGCCAAGTTAGCAAAGATGTGTGGTGATAAAGGGTATGGCTTTTTCGAAGGCTTTCCACTCACGGCAGCGCAATGCAGGAAGAACTTCCGCATTATTCAAACCTATTTGCTGGAGCAGACACGTCTGGGTATTCCGGGTTTTTCGGTAGCGGAGTCACTTCATGGAGTGGTGCATGAAGGTTCTACTATCTATCCGCAGAATATAGCTATAGGCAGTACATTTAATCCTGAATTGGCTTATGAAATGACAAAGCATATTGCGGGTGAACTTAATACAATTGGGGTAAAACAAGTGTTAGCTCCTTGTATAGATGTAGCTCGTGAGTTACGTTGGGGCAGAGTGGAGGAATCGTTTAGTGAGGACCCCTTCCTTTGTGCTCGTATGGCTGTAGCAGAGGTTAAAGGATATATGGATCATGGCATTTCACCAATGGCAAAGCATTACGGACCGCACGGAAATCCATTGGGCGGATTAAATCTGGCATCAGTGGAGTGTGGCATTCGTGATTTATTTGATGTCTATCTGAAACCTTTTGAAGCCATACTGGCTGAAACCGATATTTTAGCAGTTATGTCAAGCTACAATGCTTGGAACCGCGAACCCAATTCAGCTTCAAAATTTATGCTAACTGATATTTTACGTGACCGTTTTGGCTTCCGAGGCTATGTTTACTCTGATTGGGGAGTTATTGATATGTTGAAAAACTTTCACGAAACAGCTGGTAATGATTTTGAGGCTGCCAGTCAAGTACTTACGGCTGGTTTGGATGTTGAAGCGTCGAGTCTCTGTTTCAAATCGCTTGAGAGTAAAGTGCTGGCTGGTGAGTTTGATGTACGCTATATCGACCGGGCGGTGAAACGTGTGTTACGTGCTAAATTTGAATTAGGTTTGTTTGAAGACCCTTATCTTGAGAAAAATTCATATCGTTGGCCGTTACGTGCCAAAGAATGCATTTCACTTTCACGTCAGATTGCTGATGAATCGACAGTACTTCTGAAAAATGAAGGTAATTTGCTTCCATTGGATATAAAGAAACTTCGGTCGGTGGCAGTAATTGGTCCTAATGCAGACTGTGTGCAATTTGGCGATTATACATGGAGTAAAAACAAAGAAGATGGTATCACACCGTTACAAGGCATCTGTCGTTTGGCAGGCAAAAAGGTGAAAGTGAACTATGCCCAAGGCTGTTCTATCGCTTCGTTTGATCAATCAGGCATTGAAGAAGCTGTATGTGCGGCTCAACAGAGTGATGTTGCATTACTATTTGTTGGCAGTTCAAGTACCGCTTTTGTACGCCACAGCAATGCCTCTTCTACCAGTGGCGAGGGAATTGACCTTAGTGGTGTTGAATTGACTGGTGCTCAAGAGGAACTGATTGAAGCGGTCTGTGCAACAGGTAAACCGGTAGTCCTAATATTGGTAGCCGGTAAACCGTTTGCTATACCTTTCGCTAAGAAAAATGTTCCGGCTATTTTAGTTCAATGGTATGCCGGAGAACAAGCAGGTAATTCCATTGCCGATATTCTCTTTGGTAAAGTAAATCCATCAGGGAAAATTAGTTTTTCCTTTCCTCAAAGCTCCGGTCACCTTCCCGCTTTTTACAATCATTTGACCACTGATAAGGGATTTTATAAAGAGCCCGGAACTTATGAATTGCCGGGACGAGATTATGTGTTTTCTTCTCCGAACCCTCTTTGGGCTTTTGGTCATGGATTGAGTTATACTACATTTGATCTGGTTTCAGCGATTGCCGACAAAACTCACTATCAGGCTCATGACACCATAGCCGTAAAAGTAAAGATTGCAAACAGTGGAGAAGTTGCCGGCAAAGAAGTCGTTCAACTTTACATACGTGATGTTGTCAGTACTGTTATGACACCAATAAAGCAGCTGAAAGCTTTTGAGAAGATAAGTTTGAACCCGGCCGAAACGAAAGAGATCACATTGAAAGTCCCCATACACGAACTCTACCTGACCGATAATATCGGTAATCGCTACTTGGAACCCGGGACTTTTGAGATAAAAGTGGGCACTGCATCAGATCGCATAGCCCATCGTATTTCTATCGAAGTAGGGAGTAAACTTGAGAAGACTCCTGTAGTTGATTCTCCTCAAATCATTAAAGTCACGCCAAGTGGTGAGTTTATTACTGTACAGGGATTTGTACGTGATGCACAAGCCACTCCGGTAGCTTATGTCACGGTTCGTGCCATTTCATCCGGTCAGGAGACTCAAACTGATGAAAAGGGATTTTATTCTATCAACCTTCGGACTGATGATTCCATAGCTTTTGCCAAAGCAAGATTCATCACTCAACAAATGGAGGTGAAAGGACGCAAAAATATTAATATCAGATTAGTGAAGTAAAGAACTTTAATCATAAGATACTATGTCATTTTCAGTTTATAGGAAGATAGCAAACCTTATTTTATTACTTGTGGCAAGTAATCTGTCAGCTCAGGTAACCTACTATGATGCGGCTGAATTCCAACTATTGGGAAAGGCTACCGCTGCTACCACAGAGCGGTATGTACGTTTGCCTGATTCATTGGAACATATTTCTCGCTTACCGTTGTGGCAACTAAGTCGGAATTCATCGGGTATGGCAGTGCGTTTCCGAAGCAATTCGACTCAAGTTGCAGTAAAATGGGAATCGTTGGTTAATTTCCATATGGATCATATGACTGATGTAGCAGTGAAAGGACTTGACCTCTACTGTCTGGAAGGAAAGAACTGGTACTTTGTGAATAGTGCCTGTCCCACGGGGAAAAATACGGAATCTAGCCTCATCAGCGGTATGGAAGCCAAAGAACGGGAGTTTATGATTTATTTGCCGCTATACGACGGACTGGTTTCTTTGTCGATTGGAATCGATGCTGATGCCAGTATCAATCAGCCCGCGGTGGAAAGTCCTGTACGTGAAAAACCTGTAGTATTTTATGGAACCAGCATTCTTCAAGGCGGATGTGCCTCCCGCCCAGGCATGGCTCACACCAATATAATCTCACGCCGTTTGAATCGGGAATGTATCAATCTCGGGTTTAGTGGCAACGCTTTTCTTGATCTTGGAGTAGCTCAAGTGATGGCTGGAGTAGATGCCGGTGTTTTCGTGCTTGATTTTGTACCTAATGTCACGGTTGAGCAGATGAATGAGCGAATGGAGAAGTTTTACCGTATACTTCGTGACAGGCATCCTCATACACCTGTTATCTTTATTGAAGATCCACAGTTCATGGACTCCTACTACAATAACGCCAATGCCCGGAAAATTAAGACTTTGAATGATGCCTTACGTCGTATATTTAATGAGTTGAAAAAAGGAAAAGAAAAAAATATATACTATATATCCTCAAAGATGATGCTTGGAAGCGATCGTGAGGCAACAGTAGATGGCATTCATTTTACCGATGTGGGTATGATGCGTTATGCTGATTTGGTGACTCCAGTGATTAAAAAGCTACTTAAAAAATAGTGGTTTTATGGCTCATTCACTATTAACTTTGTCTGAAAACAAACTATATGAGAAAGAGTAATGCATATTATTATGATCCTTGCATCAAAGCTATAGATACGGGGTATCATGGTATTATTTGAGAAATCGATAATCAATATGACTGTCTTATGTTGAATAGAATGTCTTTATGCTATTTTTTCTTCACTTTCGATAACTGATGCTTTTGATAAATAGATGAAACTAGAGCGAGGAACTACTAAAATATAGAATTTATTTACAGAATTGTGCATAAAATAGCTGTTGTTTGCATATGAATTACCGTATTATTTGTTCAAAACATAAGGTTGATTTTAAAGGAACGTCCAACGTCCCATTAGGTTTAAAAAAAATGCTAAGTACGTTTAAAAGGAACGTATTTTAGCCCTGAAATAGGGAATGTTTCATTTATTAACCCCTTACTAATCATAATGATGCAAAATCAGAATAATGCGAAGTAGCATAAAAAAATAAGATGTATTACAGGATAGTGTGAGAAATAACGTAAAAAGAACATATACATGGATATATCTGCAACAAAGTGATTTCTTATAATGGCAAATCTCCGCCATTTTATCCTCTATTCTGTACAATGGATGGAAATACGTCCGGCAGAGAATTTATAATTATCAAAATGAAAAATGCCATTTTGATAATTATATGGATAAGTCTTAATAACAATACTTCGTTAAACATTGAATTAACAAATAAAAAGTAGATCAAGTCCTACCGATTCATTATATTAAGGGTCACCGCATCTTTAATAATGATGAATAGAAACGAACTTGACCAATATTTGGAGATAATAAAACGCGTACTGCTAAATTCAGCGGTAAAGATAAATGAATGGCGTGAGAGTTTTATGCATGAAATGCTACTTTTATATCTGATTATTCCTGGGAGAATAAATTTCCTCCAATTAGGGTGTTACGGCCGTTTGGATGAACAGCGTTACCGTCAGCAGTTCGAACGTAAGTGTGACCGGTTGTCTTTTAATGCCTGCTTGGCTGATTCACATACCGACAATCTGGTTGCTATCGCTTTTGATCCGAGCTATATCAGCAAATCGAGTAAATGCACGCCCTATCTGGGGCGTTTCTGGTCCGGTTGTGCTAAATCGACTAAACATGGTCTGGAAATTTCCGACATTGGATTCATTGATGTAGATCTTCACAACTGCTTTCATCTAGAAGCTGTTCAAACACTACCGGCAAAAATACTGGAGCAAGTCAGGTGGACACTAACAGACTGGTATTTGCATGTGTTACGAAGCCGCAAGGAAATACTTCAACGGTTGACCAGCCATGTGGTGGTCAATGCCTATTTCTCCAAATCATCTTTTGTGGCTGGCGTCCTGGATATGGGATTATATGTAATCAGTCGTTTTCGCGATGACGCTTATTTTCGTTATCTGACCAAGGATAAACCTACCGGTGGCAAGATGCCCCAAACTGTACGATGGGAAAATGGACATGAAGCATCTCGAAGAAAACCGTTTTGAAATTATTCCATAAAAAATGGGCAGGAGGGACGAATACTCTCGGCAATCGTACATTCCCGTTCCCTCAAAAGAAATATTCGATTATGCATTTGGGAGAGTGAGGACGAGAAAGTACGTAAACAGTATGTCTCTACTGACACGCAGATACAGGCAATAGATGTAATGGATTATTACAGGACGCGTTTTCAGGTCGGATGCTGCTTTCGCGACTCAAAGCAGTTTACAGGGCTGACCGACTGCCAAAGGCGGGAGCTAGATAAACTGAATTTCCATTTTAATGCAGCATTGAACGCTGTGAATCTGGAGCTTCGAAAAAGGGGACAGCCTTATCAATGGCATCTGTAAAAGTGCTATGTCACAACATTTTGCTCATGCAACGATTTATTTCCATATCAGGGATTAGTCCTGACAAGGAAACAAATCGGAAGCTATGGGAAAAGGAAATTAAATTTGCCGCTATTGCTGCATAAATGTTAATTCAATGTTTAACAAAGTATTATTATCATAATATTGTATTTTATTAATTCAACCCGTTGGCGGAATTAAAATTATAAAAGATTTGTGACTAAAAAGTTGTGCATAATGCTGATTATTAACATATGTGCTAATGTAATTCTGCCAACGGGTTAATTCAATTTCGGTACATAAAGATCACCTACCTAAGTTTATTCCTATTTTTTTCTTTTAATTTTTTAGTAAAAGTCTTGGCTTTTTCCATACTATTGGCTTCTTCTTCCTGAGTAGCATAAGCGTGTTTGTAACCTTGTATTTTGTTCCATTCACCACGGGTAAAATCTGGAAATGCGACAGATGCACAATTGTTGTCCATTGACAATTCACCTAATTCTGCCAAGCAACACCATTCAGCCAAATCATAGACATCCATATCTAATGGTAATCCATTCTGTAAACAATAAATCAGACGGCTATCCATTATAAAATCCATGCCGCCATGTCCACCTACTTCTTTAGCCATCTCACCATATTTTTTTAAAATAGGATGTTGATACTTTTCTACTAACGTTTTCATCTCATTTTCAGGCAAAAAGTTATGTGAGGTCAAGTTATCCACTTTGGGTTTCATTCCGGATGCACTCATCTGATTAGAATCCAACGCATATCCTTCTACCGGATATTTATTAGCCAGTCCCTTAGTACCTGTAAGCTGATATAAACGGTTGTAGGGTTGTGGGGTCATTACATTGTGTTGTATTTCAATAACTTTCCCGTTTTCTGTACGAATAAGTGTAGTCGTATGGTCACCATTGCGGAAGTCGTTACACGTTTCCCCTGTTCTTTTTTCAACCAGATCTTTGCCAATGACAGATTTTGTATCCATTGCAATCAATGTTTTCATACGATCTCCGCGATGGATATTTAAGGCTTGAGCCACAGGCCCCAGACCATGAGTAGCATATACATCTCCGCGATGTTTCATGTTATATTCCAATCTCCATCCGAGTTTGTCATCCTTTCCTTTTTTCCAATAATAATCCCAAAATTCATCGAGGTTATGAATATAAGCTCCTTGTGCACGAATGACCTCACCGAATACCCCTTGTTGAGCCATATTTAAGGTATTCATTTCGAACCAGTCATAACAACAGTTTTCTAAAATCATACAATGTTTACGGGTCTTTTCTGACATATCAATCAAAGCCCAACATTCTTTTAGGCTCATAGCGGAAGGCACTTCAATAGCCGTGTGCTTGCCATTCTCCATTGCACACATAGCTACAGGGAAATGATGTAACCAATCCGTTGCAATATAAACTAAATCAATATCATCCCGTTTGCATAATTCTTCATATCCTTTTTCACCTGAATAAACAGTAGCCTCGGGCATAGAAGCCTTCTTTAATAACTTTTGACATTCTTCCGCACGTTCTTTCTCATAATCACATAATGCTACAATCTCCACACCCGGGATATAAGTGAAACGTTCTACCGCTGCCGGACCACGCATCCCTAATCCAACGAATCCTACACGAACAAATTCCATTTTGGGAGCTTTTAAACCTATTACACTAGTTTGCCCGGTAGGACGTTCAGGAGTTTCAATAACAATAGTCCCCTTATCCCAATGCCATTTTGTTCCGAGATTTGAGACTTGTGTATCAGAAGAAGATTGTGAACATGAAATGGCCAATATAGCCACAAACATTACTAGTAAAAAATTATATTTTCTCATTTTATTTAGTAGATTAATTTTAAAAGTTTTCTTTCATCATTTGTATGTTGATCTTATGTTGTCCGCTTGTCCGTACTTTTTGGCTCGCATAGCCTTTTTTGGAGAACAAGAGAATATCATCTGAATGTGCTGGTAAGGAATAAGATCCCTTTGCATCAGTCATAACTTCCTCTTCAGAATTTATAGTTTTTACTTTCACTCCGGCTATTGGTGTAGCTTGGACATCACGAACAATTCCTCCTATGCGTATAATTTTACCAGTGGTTATTACGGGGGCTTTTGACAAACTGTTTTCCTCTAAAGAAATAGGCTTATTGCCTACCCATACTGGTAATTTATAATATATTTCGTCTGAAGAAGTGCCTACTTGGATTTCGAACTTTCCAGGTTCCAAATATCGGTCTCCGAAATTACTAGTCAAGTAAAGTTCATGTACAGGTACTTTTAGCTGCACCAGCTTTTCCTCGCCTGGTTGTAGTTCTATCTTTTTAAACCCCTTCAGTTGTTTGACCGGTGTCATGACCGTACTAACCACATCGTGAATATATATCTGAACAACTTCTTTTCCTGCTAATTTCCCACTATTCTTTACTTTTACGGATATGCGTATTGTGTCATGAGACTGATAGCTTGTTTTATCAGTAGTAGCTTGCACGTATTCAAAGCGGGTATAACTTAATCCATGTCCAAACGTCCATAAGGGGGCAGGACTTGAAAAAACATAATCTCGTCCCGGAGAGGTGTATGTGCCAGGTTCTTTATAGTATCCTTTGTCAGTAGGAAGATAATTATAATAAGCAGGCAAATGACCTGTACTTTGAGGAAAAGAGAATGGCAGTTTTCCAGAAGGATTAACTTTACCAAACAGAATATCAGCAATGGAGTTTCCAGCCTGTTCTCCAGCATACCATTGAGCCAATATAGCGGGTACTTTTTCTTTTATATAGGGTATGGCAAATGGTTTACCGGCTACCAAAACCACAACAACAGGTTTGCCTGTCGCGCATACGGAACGGATGAGTTGTTCCTGCGCTCCTGTTAGGGAAATATCACTAAGGTCTATTCCCTCTCCACTTGTCGAGGGTTCATTACTGTGGCGCACAAATGCCGTACTGGAACTTCCTACAAATACTAGAGCAATCTCACTATTGCGAACAGCTTTAACAGCCTCCGTTATCAGTGTCGTATCCATTGACGCTAACGAACATCCTTTTGCATAATTTATTTTCACCCGTTTTCCGAGCAGATTTCGTATGCCTTGGAGTGGCGTGATGCCGTCACTTTTGTTTTTACTCCATGTATAATCTCCGAATTGCACACAATCGGCATTAGGTCCGATTATCGCGATAGATTTTAGTTTTGTGCAATCCAAAGGTAGTAAATCTCCTTCGTTCTTCAACAATACTGTAGATTCATCAGCTATCTGACGAGAAAGCTGTATACTTTCTTTTGCACGCAACGGAAGATGATAGGAAGCTTTCTCTTGAAAAGGGTCCTCAAACAAACATGGTTGAAATTTAGCCCATAATACGCGTTTTACAGCTTGATTTATGTAACGAATGTCAAAGTTTCCATTCTTCACCTGCTTTGCTAATGTTTCAAAACAAGGACTGGAGGCCTCCACGTCAAGACCTGCTTCTAAAGCTTGACGGGCAGCTTCAAAATCATCACCTGCAGTTTTATGGAATGATTTTAACATAGCCACTACTCCCCAATCAGAATATACATACCCTCGAAAACCAAATTTGTTTCGAAGAATTTCCGTTAACATGAAATGTGAAGCTGAATTGGGAACTCGGTTCCAAGCGTTATAGCTTGACATGACTGCCATCACGCGGGTTTGTGCAAGAACCGTTTCAAAAGGTTTCAGATATATGTCGAATAAATCACGAACCCGACAGCCAAAAGAAGCTAAGTTTAATCCTCCTGATGGATTTCCATGAGGACCGTAATGTTTCAGCATAGGGGAGATTCCATGATCCAAGTACCCTCGCACCTCCGCTACTGCCATAGCAGAACAAAGAAAAGGATCTTCTCCGAAAGATTCCTCAACTCGTCCCCAGCGTAATTCACGTGCTACATCAATACAGGGGGAGAGTACTTGTTTAACTCCCATCGTGTTCAGCTCACCGGAAATATGTTTGGTTTTCGCATACGCCAATTCAGGGTTAAAAGTGCTTCCCAATGCAATATTCTGCGGATAGATAGTAGCCCCTTCATGGACTACTCCATGAAGAGACTCCGCAACCGAGAATCCGGGAATGCCTAAACGTGTGTGCTTTATCAGATATTCTTGTATCCGGCGGAAGTTCTTGCGGCAATGTGAGGCTGTGAGTGGAAACCCCTCAAAGAACCCGTATCCTATGTTGCCACATGCTACTTCCAACTTATTCGGATTCAGTTCTTGTCCGTCAAATACTTTGTACGAATGGAGATGGGTAATCTGCCCTATTTTCTCTTCCAAAGTCATCCGACCTAACAAGTCGTTCACTCGTTCTTCTACGGACAGTTGCGGATTTTGATAGGGAAGCATTTGCTGTGCTTTCACTATCAGAGTCGTGAAGAACGGGATACTGACTATAATCAATGTACGAATATGCTTTCTTATACGTCTCATCCTAATTGATCTGATAATTATTATTTGGAACGAATGGGACGGGTAATCACAAATTGGCAAAATTCATGATACAGTTCTTGATCAGCTTCATTGGCAGAGTTCTTTAATGAAAGAAGGTTTCCACCGCCTTCATAATATGCCAAGCGTTTAGTGTCCCATATTTGATGAGCTTTAAATGCTTTTATATAGTCTTTCATACGGGGATAATAAATATTGTGTTCCGAATTACTTGCCAACACCCGGTAATCAAACTCAAATTCCATATCCAGATTTTCCCTTTTCGCAGTTTTACAAGTTTCTTCCAGGACAGCGTATGACTGTTCTGTATTGAAGAAATAGTTAGGCTGGTAGTAGGCATTGTTGAATCCCAAAGTTTCCCATTTATCATGTCCTTCTGCACCACGGTAAGGTATCCAGTTGAAACTATATTTGAATTGGTTGACGTAAGCTCCTACTTTGGAAATAATATCTCTGGTAGTTCCAGCTGTTTCCGCCAACCAATAAAAGCCTGCCAATTCTATATTCTGGTACTGCATCTCGTTGAATTTGCTGCGGACATAGTCTATGTACCATTTACAAGCATCTACCCGATCCTGTGCGATGGAAAAGTCCATGATATGTCCATCCAAGCTTCCCCAATATACGGTAGTCGAATTTTCATTTGCCGGTGTCTTGTGGGCTATGGGTTCCGGAATGGCAATGACTACTCTATGTTTCGTTTTTGGGTTTTCCA
>ENA-UEOJ01000919-UEOJ01000919.1-human-gut-metagenome-genome-assembly--contig:-NODE-919-length-22570-cov-6.446450_pt1 | contig 22570 bp, 21 predicted proteins | sample MGYA00242885_ERZ507886 | MGnify/ENA primary metagenome ERZ507886 (study PRJEB26167, sample SAMN06115505) | human gut metagenome | host: Homo sapiens | place: China:Anhui | collected 2015-08-07 | study... | reverse complement strand
ACGGTATCGGAGTGATTATAATTATTATGCAGATTAATCCTCTGCTCGGCTGTCCGGTGATGTCTAATACAATAACCAGTATAAGTGCATTTTTCAAAAATCTTCACACAATAAATTACGATGCGCTGTTAATCGGAGTTATTACACTTGTTATTGTTTTTGCAATACCTAAAAAGTTTAATAAAATTATCCCGGGGCAGGCGATAGCTCTGGTTATATGTACACTGCTTTCTATGAAACTCGGCTTGAATGTGGATAAGATTTCGAATATTTCAATCACATTTCCGCATCTTACTCTTCCTAAGGCTGACTTGCATGCAGTAATAACATATTTTCATTATGCAGTAACTCTGGCAATTGTGCTTTCATCTGAAAGCCTTTTGACAGTGCTTGTAGCAGATTCTCTTCTTAAAACCAAAACACCTTCAAAAGGAATGCTTCTCGGGCAGGGTGTTGGGAATATGGTCTGTGCTCTGACCGGTTCGCTTCCGGGTTCTGCGGCAACTATGAGAACTGTTGCTGCAATAAATACAGGTTCATCAACGAAACTTACTGCTGTGATAAATCCGCTAATCTTAATGTTTCTGCTTTTTAAGCTTTCTGGATTTGTCGCAGAAATCCCGCTTGCTGTTCTTGCGGGCATTTTGATTAAAATAGGTTACGATATAATTGACGTAAAACTGCTTAAGGTTATAAAATTTGCGCCGCGCGATGATTTATACGTTCTTGCTGTGGTATTTTTATTAACGGTATTTTATAACCTGATTGTCGCTGTCGGTGCAGGAATTACCTGTGCGGCATTGTTGTATGCCAAAAGAACAGCAGACAGTGCTAAACTAGTTCAGAAAACAGTTTATGACAAAGATATAATAAAGCTTGAGAAATTGCTCGAAAAAGATTACAATCACAAAATCCGTGTTGTGCATATTGACGGTCAATTCTTTTTCGGCTCTGCAACCCAGTTGATTTCGCAATTTGATGAAATGCTTGGTACTAAATACTTAATATTAGACTATCCTTCAGAAAATCTTCTTGATATTTCTGCAATTTTTGCGTTAGAGGATATTATCATAAGACTTCAGTCGCAGAAGGTTAAAATCCTTGTAGTTCTAAAATCAGACAGTGTAAAAGAGCAGTTTGAAAAACATGGAATTATTAACCAGCTCGGCAATGAACATATCTTTAGAACAGAGCCGGAAGCCATAGATTTTGCGAAAAAATGCATCAAGAAAAAAGTTAAAAAACGCCATTTCTGGCAGCATTAATTATTCAGTTGTTTTTTTAGATTAGTTTTAACTCCGCTTAACGGCCCGTTATTCGGCGCAACGAGATTCTGGCAGTATTTTCTTACGTAAACAAACGGGAAGCGCGGAAGCCATGTGAATTTCATAATAACACTGGCTGCATCTGCACCCTGTGAAAACATAAGTTCGTCAATTGTTTGCTCATAAGCCGGAGAGATTGACGAGAATATTTTCAGCAGGTAATTTGTTGCCGTAACACTGTAATATCCCGTTGTTGTGACCGGTTTTTGTATAAGCTCTGTTATTTTAAAATCTTCACTGTCTTGGATTGATGCTACATCTGTTGGCAGAGTCATTTCACCGGATTTTACCCCCTGAATTTCATACTGCTGGCCATTGTATGTAATTATCATAACATTTGGTTTCGGCATGTAAATATCATCAAAAATATTATCCAGAATTGGCTGTCCATTAAAGTCTGTGACACCGTATTTGTAATTTTTACAGGTCAAAAACATTCCTCCGAAGAGAAGATCAATTGATGAATATTCTGGAGGAAGAATTACGAACCCTTTTTCATCAAACAGTCCGTTTTTTTCACCTTTTGTAAGTTTTGCAAACTTCCCGAGAACTCTGTCTGCCCTGTTATATTTAGGTTCGACGAGAATTTTTCCTTCGTCGTTCATAATGCCGAATTTCGAACCTTTCTGAATAATCCAGCCGGATTCTCCTAATCTTATAAGCTTTTTGTATTCAGCTTTTACAACTATGTTTCCGTTTTCATCCTTCAGACCGAATTTTCCGTCATCATTAAATACAACAGGTCTGGAAAATACTGAGGATTGAAAAATCATCATTAATAATATTAACAAAGCCAACTTCTTCATAATAAAAGATTAGCATAAAATTTTTAATTTACCATCTCTCTTAATTTTTTCAGTTGATCTCTAATCTCAGCTGCCCGTTCAAAATCAAGAATTTTAGCAGCTTTGTGCATATCTTTTTCTAGTTTGGAGATAAGTTTCGGCAAGTCTTTTTTCTCTATTCCTAAATCAACCATTTCTTCTGCAACAATATCTTCCAAATCTCTGTAACTTGCGACAAGTGAGAGCAGATTATTTTCAATTGGCTTTTTGATAGTTTGCGGAATAATTCCGTATTTCTGGTTATGTGCAAGCTGAATTTCGCGTCTGCGGTTAGTTTCATCAATAGCCCTCTGCATAGAATCAGTAATCTTATCAGCATACATAATAACTTCCCCGCAGGCATTACGTGCGGCACGGCCAATTGTCTGGATTAAGCTTGTGTCAGACCTTAAGAAACCTTCCTTATCTGCATCCATAATCGCAACGAGTGAAACTTCCGGAATATCCAGACCTTCTCTCAAAAGGTTTACACCGATAAGTACGTCAAACTCTCCAAGTCTTAAATCTCTTAAAATTTCAACACGTTCAATTGATTTAATTCCGCTGTGCAGATATCGCACTCGGATACCTTCCTGTAAAAAGAAGTCGCATAAATCTTCTGCCATTTTTTTCGTAAGAGTTGTAATAAGAACGCGTTCTTCCTTTTTAGCGCGTTTTTCAATCTCGGCTTTAAGATCAGGAATTTGTGTTTCAATCGGTCTAACACTGATTTTCGGATCAACTAAACCTGTTGGTCTGATAATTTGTTCAACCATTTGTTCGGAAGTTTTTTTCTCAAACTCTCCCGGGGTTGCTGAGATGTAAATCTTTTGTCCTACTTTAGCAAAAAATTCTTCACTTTTTAACGGTCTGTTATCCTTTGCGCACGGAAGCCTGAAACCAAATTCCACAAGCGTGTTTTTTCTTGAAGCGTCGCCATGATACATTCCGTTCAATTGCGGAATGGTAACATGTGATTCATCTATAACTGTTAAGAAATCTCCTCTGAAATAATCCAGAAGTGTAGCAGGAGCAGAACCTACCGGCCGGCGTTCAATTATTCTTGAATAATTTTCAATGCCTGAACAATATCCCATTTCTTTAATCATTTCAATATCATATTTTACGCGCTGCTGAAGCCTTTGGGATTCCAAAATTTTATTCTGGCTTTCGAGTTCTGCGACCCTGTTTTTAAGCTCTGTTCTAATCATTGAAATTGTTTCGTCTTCGTTTTCATCATATGCAATATAGTGAACCGCAGGATAAATCATTACAGACTCCGGAGCTTCCAGAATTTCACCTGTAAGGTTATCAATCCGGACGATTTTTTCGACTTCATCTCCGAAGAAATAAATCCTTGTAATAATTTTTTCATACGCCGGCATGATTTCTAAAATATCACCTCTTGCCCTGAAAGTTGAACGCTCGAGCACCAGATCATTTCTTGTATATTGGGTCATAACAAGGTGTTTAATTAAATCATTTCTCTCAAGCGTATCTCCGACACTGACTTTGATAGTTCCCTTAAAGTAGCTTTCAGGAAGTCCCAAACCGTAAATACAGCTTACAGATGCAACAATAATAACATCGTTTCTTTCATACAAACTTCTAGTTGTATTATGTCTTAATCTGTCAATTTCTTCGTTTATGCTTGCGGATTTTTCAATATAAGTATCAGTGCGCGGAATATAAGCTTCCGGCTGATAATAATCGTAATAAGAAATAAAATATTCAACCGCGTTGTTGGGGAAAAGTTCTTTAAACTCGTTATATAGCTGTGCCGCGAGCGTTTTGTTGTGTGCGATAATTAACGTAGGTTTTTGAACTTTTTCGATAACATTTGCAATGGTAAAAGTTTTTCCGGAGCCTGTAATCCCGAGGAGCGTCTGCGTATCATCGCCTTCCTGAATTCCTTTAACCAGTTTTTCTATTGCCTTAGGCTGATCTCCGGCCGGTTTATATTTCGATACCAGTTCAAATTTTCTTTCCATGCTATAATTATATACACAGGGAAATTTTTTGTAAAATTTTGTAAATAAAAGGGCAATTTTTAGTCTTGATTCCCGTTAGATAAATAGCATTTTGTATGAAGGAGATATCTAAAGGATGATAAAGCCAGCAGGAGTGCATACTGTCAGCAGCCGTGCCGATAATCACACCATCGATAGTAAAACAGGCGGGTATAAAGATCCGTTAATGAATTGGCCTTTGAGAGGTGCAGCATTTACTAACGAGGTTGGTGAAGCATTGCGTCCTATTATCGGGAATGCTGCAAATATGACCTGGGTTCCGGCTTTGATGTATATAGGTGCTGATGTTTATGATAAATACAAAAACGATCAGACCGAATATAGTCCGGATTCAAAAAGATGTTTAAAACAGGCAATATTTCAGGGGCTTGCTAGTGTATTCCTTCCGGTAGTAGCCGTAAAGCTCGGACAGAATGCTTTTTCTCAGTTTGGAAAGTTTACGGAAGATAAAATTTCTTTAAATGCAAAAGAACACGTTTCAAAAGTTGCAGAACAATTTATTGCAAATGGTAAAATGCGTGCTTATGACGGACGTGATGAAGAATGTATAAAAGAATTTCTTGATCATGTTTCTGACAGTATGGATTTCAGCAACAAGAAAAAATCGTTGAAAAATACGTTTAAAATTTTTAGCCTTGATAAAAAAGAAAATGTGGAAAAATATTCTATCAAAACTATAAAAAATTTAATACAAATGCGTAAAGATTTACTGAACCCTACAACAGAGGTTAAGGCTGGCGGATGGTATTCAAAATATATAAAAGCGCTTAAAAGCGGACAGACGGAAAGTGTTGCAGTCAAAAGCGTGTTAACAAATTTCCAGAAAGGTCAGCTTATGAAGGGTAATTTTATAAAAACAATCGGCGGTTTTTGTGCACTAGGGCTTGCTATTAAACCTATTGACCATTTCGTTGAAAATGTTCTTATTGGAAAGTACGTTGGCCCTCAGATAGATAATTTTAAAATAAATAGTAAATAATCCTAATGGATTACTTCTTAAGAAGATTAAGAAATTTTTCACAAAATGCTAAAATATATATGTAAGTCGAAGACAGCTAGTGAGATAGTCGGATTTCGACGAAAAAATGATTAGGCATTGTGTGTGTATTCGGCTTACATCTTTAAAAACCAAAATCTTTTCTTCATAATAATTAGCCTTGCTCCTTTTGTCTCTCTTCCGAAAGGAGCTTAATTTTTTGAATAATATGAAAAATAAAGAAAAAGGATGCAAAAAGCATCCTGAAAATCCAACTATCACAAATCAATATATTATTTTAAAATTTCATACTTCATCTTATAGAGGTTTGTTCCAGAGTGATTCTGCAAATTTACTCTGCAATGCACCATTTTCTACAGACAAAGAAACATTGCTAGGGGTGAAGATAAATACCATATCACTGATTTTTTGAGCAGTTCCGTTTAATGCATGAGCTGCACCGCAAATAAAATCAATAGTTCTTTGAGATTGTTCTTTGTCTAATAAATCCAAATGAAGGATAACAGTTTTCTTGTCAATTAATTTTTTTACAATCTGAGCTGATTCAGAAAAAGAACGAGGTTCAATTACTGTAACTTCTCCAGATTTGTATGAATTAGGGTGTGAAATAACTTTTGATTCTCTTTCAAAAGAACGTTCCGGTTTGTTGTTAACTCTGGTACCATACATAGTATCAAGAGCAAGAGTTCCATCTGTGTCGTAGTCGCCGTCGCGGTCTACTAAATCCATAAATGCTTCGTCGTCACTTCCATCGTTAAAACTTTTTGTGAAAAAGTTTACAAAACCTTTTAATCCTTCTGATAATGCCATTTCTCCTCCAATTTATAACTTACTTAAATAACTTTCTGCCTATTCTGATAATTGTTGCACCCTCTCTGAGTGCGATTTTGTAATCATTACTCATTCCCATTGACAGTTCTGGAAGAGTAATGTTAAAGCTTCTCTCAAGTTCATCTCTGAACTCCCTTATGTCTTTGAATAATTCTGCAAGTTTTGCTTCGTCTGCGTCTATTGGTGCAATATTCATTAATCCTCTTGCATCCAGCCCCGGAAGTGAAATGATTTCTTGAATTTCTGCCCTCAAAACATCCTTGCTGTATCCGGATTTTTGTTCTTCACCGGCGTTGTTAACCTGCAATAAAACTTTCTCTCTCTTATTTAATTCACAGGCCGCTTTTGATACTGCGCGTGCAATCTTTAGCGAATCTATTGACTCTATTACATCAAAATGTTTTACAACCTTTTCTGCTTTGTTTGACTGCAAATGTCCTATAAAGTGGAATGTGGAATTTTGTCTGACATTCTCAGGAAGTTTTTCTAACTTTGCAATTGCATCTACAGCTCTTGACTCTCCAAAATCCCTAATCCCTGCTTCATAGCCCGCAAGTATTGCTGATAATCCGTAATACTTTGTTACTGCTACTATTTTTACTTTAGAATGTGCGATATTTGTTTGAATTTCGTGGAGATTGTTGTTAACTAATGTTTGACTAATCTCAACTTCTGTTCCCCAGCTGTTTACAGGAATTAATCTCTCGTCTTTCAGGCTGTTCTCTGATGTGCCTTTTTGTGATGGTGTTAACATTATCCCCAACCCTCTATTGTATTATATACCAGAAAACATGCCCTGTACAAGAGTGTATTTGTAACAACTTTTGCGCTTTTTTCAAACATGCCGAAACCCATGATTTACATGGATTTCGACCATGTCTAAAATATTAAGTTTTGTAAAGTACAATGCTTTTTGTTAACAATTTGACAAGATTTTTGAAAATTTTTTCAAAAAAGGCATGCCTTTTGTTAGGTTTTACATTGAGAAGGGTCTGGAATTTTAATTTGAGTTTGTAGTTTAACCAATACCCTTCGACAATTGGTCTACGTGCGTAGCACTATTGTCCTAAGTAAGCAAGTGTTTCCATTACACTGCTTGCTGTAGAGAACACCCGTGAGTTCATCTGAATCATTCTTTGTGCGGTAATCATATTTGAAAGTTCTGCTGCAATATCGACATTTGAACCTTCATAACCGCCTGATTCAATTGAACCAAATGAAACCTCACCTGCCATGCCATAGTAAACGTCACCTACGTCAGCAGCCCATTCCCAGAGGTTGTTGTTAACAGAAACAAGACCCTCTTCGTTTACCATGGTAGCAAGTTCAATTACGAAGTTTGAATTCTCAATTGTTGCGCCTGTTGCTGTAACATCATCACCCCTGATTGTTACACCTTGAGGTGTTGTGTATTTCCATTGTACTGTGTATGTGTCGTCAACGTACTGTGTAAGTATAGAACCGTCGCTGTAAGTGGCTGCTATAATACCGTTTTCATCAACAGTTGTAGATTTTAAGGTGATAGAGTTATTATAATTTACCATTTCTTGAAGTGATACGACCTGATTTAGCGGATCAGAAGTTTTGTTTGTACTGCTGAGTCCTGTTTCTCCCAAAAAGTTACTTGTTGTACCGTCTTCATTAAATGTAATATCGCCTTCATAAGTAATACAGCCGTCAGCTGTTGTTTTAAAAGTTACATCATCAATGCCGGCATCTTGCAGCTGCTGATTAAAGCCCGCCAGAATCTCATTAATAGTCGGATCGCCTTCTTTTATTGTCAATGTAACATCCACATCGCCTACAGTTGCAGAGATATTTCCTGCTTTAATATTAGCGTTGTTGAGCTGGCTTGATTTTTTTGCGCCAATATTAGGATCGCCTTTAACCGTTGCGCTAAGGTTTTTAGGAACTTGTACGGTTTCACCTGAGCTTGCATTTGTGTAAGGTGATTTAGCAGCAACAACTTTCATACCTGACTGGTTAACAACATTGCCTTCAGAGTCTGTTGAGAAAACGCCGTCACGTGTATAGTACAACTTTCCGTCAGAGTCTTGAACTACAAAGAAGCCGTTTCCTGAAATCATCAAGTCCATGTCCCTTCCGGTGCTTACAAAGTCACCATTTGTAAAATCTCTTGTAATACCGCCTATCTTAACACCAAGCCCGATTTGTTTAGGGTTTGTCCCGCCGCCGTCTTTTGTTGCGGCACTTCCGTAGGATAAATTTCTTGAGTAAAGCGTTTCAAACGTCATGTTTGCTGATTTATATGCAGTTGTGTTGATGTTTGCAACGTTATTGGCAATAACGTTAATTTGCTGCTGGCCGGCATTTATACCGGTGCTTGCTGTGTGTAAAGCTTGTGACATTATTTCCTCCCGTATGTCTTATATTTATGCTTTTGTTTTTGTTGTAGTAGAACCTGTTGTACTATCCGTTGTTGTGTCGCCAGAAGAACCGGAACCGGTATCTCTTATAGAAGTAATGTATGCAATTGAATAGTATTCACCGTTAACCTTAACTTTTCCTGTGCCGTCTTTGAAACTCGCTTCTGTAACTATTCCTTTAACCTCTGTTGTTTTTGTCTTATCTTTTTCGTCCGGAATTTCAAGAGTTACTTCTTTGCCAATCATTGAAAGTGTCTGTGTGATTTCGGAATTGTATGACATATCAGTATATAAAGCAGAAAGATACTGCATACAATCTTCTAATCCTTGATTCATCTGTGTCATCTGTTCTAAAGAAGAATACTGCGCCAGCTGTGACAACCATTCAGTGTTGTCTGTCGGCTGTGTAGGATCTTGATTTTGAAGCTGCTGCAGCATCAATGTCAGAAACATATTACTGTCATTTGTCATACCTGTTGTTCTATCTTTAGAGCTTTGCTGATATGCTGCCGTCTGGCTTTGCATTGCTGAAATTGTATCTGCTACTGTACTCATAACTCTCTCCAGTCTGTTTTATACTTTACCATTTTCATTTTCAATAAAGGACATCATCTGTTCGAACTGCTCTTTTCCTCTTTGTTCTTTTTGTGAACCTTGCTCTTTGTTGCCGCCTCTCGAACCTTCCTGTTCTGTCCAATCTGCATTGTATTCGCTCTCCTGAGCATCATTTATTTTTACGCTTACATTATCTACACTAACACCGTGTGACATTAATGTATCTTTTAGTCCGTCAAGCCCTTTCATTATTAAATTTCTTGCTTCCTGTGTAGCAACTGTAAACTGAGCTGATAAACCTTCTTTTGTATTGATTAATTGTATTGAAACTTTACCAAGCGATTCAGGATTAAGAACCATATTAACTTTTGAACCGTTATACATTCCTTCCATTTGTTTGGTAATCTGTTCAATGATTTTATTTGATGTAACTTCGCTTGAAGAAGTTGGTTTTGTTGTATTTTGTACTGTCTGCACAGGCTTAGCCTCTGTTTTTACCTCTGCAAAATCTGCATCCGCCTGAAGCATTGCTTTTACACCCTGCTCTTCCGGAGTCTGATTTTGCATAATGTCGTCTTCACCTGTGCTGTCAGATGTTTCTGCTTCAATAGATTCAATCTTTAATTCTTTGAGCTGGTCTTCATCAATAATATCTTCAAGTGATTGTTCTGTTTCTTTACTTACTTCTTTTGAAGTTGTTTGAGTTTCAGAGTTGGATTGAACTTCTTCTGTAGTAACTTCAAAATCTTCCAGAAAACTGTCTATATTATTGTTGGTTAAATCATCTGTTTGAGTTTCAACCTCGGGCTCTGATTTAACTTCTGTTTCTCCATCATCTTTTTTCTTATCATCATCTTCCTCTTCAAGGTTTAGAAGTTTTTTTGTTATTTCATCTGCATCCAGGGTTTCTGTTCCATCAATATCTTCTACCTCTGTTTCTTCTGTATTTGAAGATGTATCATCACCGGCAGATTTTAAGAATGCGATTAACTGTCTTATATCGTAAGCAACGCTTCCGGCAAAAGTGTCATTCGGAGAAACGGCCTTTTCTGAAGACTCTTCATCATCGTCTTTGGTATTGTCTTCCGGACGTTTGTCGTTTGAAGCTAAGCTTTGTTGTTTATCAAACAGTTTTTCAAAATCTGTTTTAGACACATTGTCACTCGCTGCAGAGTTTAACTGTGCTGTTGTGTTTGGAATATTGTTTATGCTGTTTAATAAAGCTTTAACCATCTTAACCTATCTTAAATCTTGCTGATGTAATATCGTCTATTTCTTTCATTTCTGCGTGCAGAAACTCTTTGTAGAACTCTTTTTCCTGTTTTTCTTTAAGCTTTTTCAGGGTTTCAACCTTCTGATATGCTTCTTTTACTTCAAGCTGCTTTCTCTCAAGAATAGTTTTTGTATTAGCAATAATTCTTTCCTGATTTTTTGCGTCGCCTATAAGTTTTATACCGAATGTTCTGTGTTCTTCCAGCTGAAAAATGTCAAGATTTTCTGCAGCTGCAAGGGTTTCCTGCATTAATGTGTTTTCTCTCTGGCGTTGGAAGATGTTTTGAAGCTTTTCCTGCTGTGTATTTAGAGCTGTAACAATTCTTGCCATTTCCATCTGGCGTTCTTCAAGCTCTTTTTCGCGCATATCAAGTACAACTTGCAGCCGAAATCTGAATTTCTTCAATTTTACCTACCTCACCAATGGGGGAATCGTTTTCCTGCCCCTTATTACTATATAGCATGTAAGCATGACTACCATCCTATATATAGTGTAGATTATAAAATTGTATTCGGATGAAGTCCCTTTATTCCTCTGTAAGCCCGCTCAGGAGTATATTCCCAGCTGTATTTTTCATAAAGCGGTTCAATGTATTTTTTTATCCCATCCCATATGATTTCTGTATTGTACTTGCAGCTCTGACGTTTTAAGTATTCCAGAAGCAGCTCTGTCTGGGTGTTTCCAACTCCGCGTCCAAGCCCGCAGAGAGAAGAGTCAACTATTATGTTTCTATTCATTCTGTTTATAAACTGAATTGTCAGGGCAAATGATAATTGAATATTATTATGAGAATGAAATCCGATTTCTACGTTTTTATCTGTGCAGTCGTCAAATATAGAAGCTATTCTATCCAAATCTTCCGGAAACATTGAACCGAAGGAATCAACCAGATAAACAGCATCTGCACCTATAAAATTAGCCCTTTTGCAGAGTTTTTCTACTTCATTATCAGTATATTCGATAGTATTAGATGCCTGTAGAAAAACTTTATAACCCTTATTTTTAACTTCTTCTGCGGCAAAAGATATTCTGTCTAAATCGTTTTTGTAAAAAGCGATACGTATAATTCCACAGCCGGCTGTCAGCCGGTCAATGTTATATTTTCCGTAATCGAACATTAATGCGGAATTTTTGTTTAAGATTTGTGCATTGTCAAAAAAAACGCAGTCTTTTCTATACTCAAAATCTTTAAGCCAGCCGAGTTCAATAATATCGACTCCGGCAGAATTAAGTGTTTCAATAATGCCGTTTATGCGTTCTTCGCCGAAATTTCCGTTTACAACATACGCGCCGTCTCTAAGTGTACAGTCTAAGACTTTAATTCCCATTTACATATCGTAACAAAAAAATCAATATCAGGCAATTTTTGTTATGTTTATTACTTTATATATATAATAAGTGTGTAATAAAAGGTAATTATGTTATGACAAATCCAATGTATAGTTCTCAGCCAAATTATTCAGGCGTAACAATTCAGATAGCAAATCCGGCAGTTTATGCAGGCGGCGGAGGTATGGACCGCGTAAATTCCTATGGAGTTTCACAGCCGCAAATCTGTCCGAACAATAATTACTATCCTCAGCCGCAAAATGCCCCTGCTGTGTATGCTCAGCAGGAGGCGCTCCCGTCTTATCCTCCTCAATATTATTTAAATAATTACAACTATCAAAATAATGGAACAGATGCGCGGAAAAATAAAGAGGCTTCGCCTGAAAATGGATTAGCAGCAGCTCAAACTGATTCAGAAAATGCGGTTAAACAATATGAGCCTGATATAGAAGAGCCTCAGGATTTTTCTAAATCAAAAGCTGTTATAGATGATTTAGATGCACGAGCAGCAGCTGAAGCAGAGGAAAAGAAAAACAGTAAACAAAAAAGAGTTGTCGCTCTTACTGATGAATACATAAAATCATTAGAAAATTATTTAAACAATCCGAATGATGAAATTCGTTTAATGGCATCAAAAGAGATTTTGACAAGGTTAGATGAAGATAAGGACAGATACAATGATGCAGCATTGAATGCCTTGTTGAACAAAATGCTTCAAGACCCGTCAAAGTTAATCAGGGTTGCAGCATTGAGTGCATTTGCATCTCAGCTAGCAAGCGGTAACGATTATACAATAACTTTACTGCACAACATTCAGCAGAACCCGAGTGCAGATAAAGAAGATGTATTACAGGCAGCAGATATTTTATTAAAGATGTCTGCAGGGACAGAAGTAAAGAATATTCCAAATCCGGCTGTAAAAGAAACTCCGGATAATGATGAAGGACAGAAACAATAATGGGAACTCTGGCAAACATAGTATGTAAAGGTGTAGGAATAGCAGGCATGAGCGCTGTAATTTATGATGCTGCTTCTGTCGCAAAACTAAACTCCAAACGCGTTTCTCAAGCTATGGATGCTGACCATTTTGAAAAAGTTCATGCAGATACCAGAACATTGTCGACAGAGAGCCATATTAATAATGCTATGCAGAAAAAACTTCAGAATTGGCGGATGAATAATCCTGTAATTTCATTTACAGGTAGTGTAAAAGGTTATGTTGGCGGATTTTTAGGTTCACTTGGAGATAATATAATCCCGACAGCATTTGCCTCTCTTGCTCTTGCTGCAAAAGGAACTGCATCCAAAGTCGGCGCCTGGGGAGTTGCAGGCTATGCGCTTTATACGGTTCTGAAAGAGGGCTTCGGATTCTCTAAGAAATCTCCTATGGACTAATCTTTTTTAGCTTTCGAATAGTTTTCGAGCTTAACATTTAATTCAGAATCGCCATGATCAATTGCTTCGTTCACATCAGTGAGAAGTTTTTTCTGAACCTCTTTTTCTTTCGTAAAAACATCAAGTTCTTTTTCTTTTTTGTAGGAATTTATACCAGATTTGTACATAAATCTTGGACATATAAACATCATAGTAACAAATCCGGCACCAATACCAAACATTCCTGCATTTTTCCAGGATGCGGTGTAACTTCTTGCGATTGCTGTAGTCAAAGCTCCGGCAACAGCAGAGATACCTCCGGCATTAAGTATAGCAAGTCTTTTCTCCAGCTTTCTGTTTACAGGATTGTCCAATTCATTTTTTCGCCCCTTGAAGAATACCTTAGGGGTTAAGGCATTGACAGGTTGAATCATAATCACACACACTTTCTTTAATATCTCTAATTTTATTTTAAACGTATTTTTATACTTTTTACATAGTTCTTGAGAATAATTTATTGTAAATAATTGTTAAAATGTTGTTATAAAATTCAAAAATGTGGAATATAGTAACTATATGGATATGTTTAAATCAGGTGCAAATAATACCCCTGAAACCCTTACGGCTGTAGGGGGGGGGGCTAAAAGTCCGTTATTAGCAAGGTTTAAGCCTGTTTTACGGATTGAGCAGAACTGTGAGGTTAGTCTATGATTAACTTCACTAGTGATGTCGGCTCAATGATCCTCCAATCAACTCTTGAATCTTCTACTATTGGTTTGAATAAAGCTATAGAGAATTTGACGACTGGATTCAAACTTAATCATGCAAAAGACAATGCTGCAAATAGTTCGATTGTAACAGATTTGAATACTAAAATCAGTTCTTTGCTTCAGGTTAGAAATAATACAGAAGACGGTATGTCTTTATTATCAACGGCAGAAGGTGCTCTGGAAAATATTCAGACACTTCTTGAACGTTTGCGTAGTATTACAATGCAGGCTTCCAATGAAACAAACGGTTCTGTTTCTCTTGCATCTTTGCAGAAGGAGGCTGACGAAATAATAGCCCAGATAAATCAAATTCGGGAGAATACGGAGTTTGGAGGGCTTAAGCTCTTTTATACAAGTAAAATAGAAAACAGCTCAAATACCGGAAGTGGCACAGCAGTTTTTAGTAATGCTGTTTCACGCTTGTGTAGCGCGGTATCTGTTTCAAATACAAATAATAATAGTGTCTCTGTTTTGGCAGCTTCTGCATCTGCTTCTACTCCATCTGCTCAGAGTTCAGGTGATGTAATCGAAGGCTCTATTTCTGTTGCGGCAGGGCAGACCAGCTCTGTAGTTATTGACGGAGTGTCATACAGCTTTAGAAACGATAATACAGCGACTTCTAATGTATCTTATATAAAAGATACATCTACAGGTGTTTTGACTTTGATATGTAATAAATTTACTGTAAAATCACAGTCTGATGTATCTCATAATCTCCTTATTCAAGGTTCAAATAATAAAGTTTATGGTGGTGACTTAGATGATACAATTAATGAGGTTTCCGGATATCAGCGGAATAATCTTTACGGTCAGGGCGGTAATGATACTATTACAATAAATAACAAGTTTTCTGCAGGATATGGAGAAGCAGGAGATGATGAGCTGAATCTTTATAAAATGGAAGCATGGGTGAATGGAGGGGACGGCAACGATATTTTGAACATATATGAGGGTGGATATTTCTCATATAGCGCCAAAGGTGGGAATGGTGATGATGTATTTAATGTCTATAATATAAAAAGCAATTTTAATCTTTTTGGTGAAGGTGGTAATGATACCTTTAATATTATTAATGCTCCGAGTAGTTATCTGCAAATTGATGGCGGTTCCGGAACGAATACAGTAGCAGGAAAAATAAATGACTATGTTTATTATACAAATGTTGAAAATGAAAACAGTAAAGCTTTCAATCTGGCAGCAGGTGAAACGGGAACAATAACTATAGACGGAAAAATTTATACAATAACAGCCAAAAATACTGCAATAACTATTACTGCAGGGGTTGATTCTTCCGGATATATTCATTTTTTTACCTCTGGTGGAAATGTTTCTATTCAGGGAGAGCAGGATAAGTCACATAACGTGTTTTTACATTCACAAGATATAACTTTTTATGGCGGTAATTTAAATGATAATATAACCTCAATAGGAGGTAAATGTACAATATACGGCTCGGGTGGTGATGATACAATTTATGTGAAAGGAACTGAATGTATTGTTTATGGAGGAGATGGTAATGATAAAATTACCCTAGATGGCACTCGTGGTTGGTGTGATACAGGTGAAGGCAATAATACTATCTATATTAATAGTGATGGTATACATGTTGAAACCAGCGGAACTAATACAATAATAAACAATTCCGGATATAGTGCGAGCATTTCCGGAGATGGGGTAAATACAATCCAAAACAACAAACCTTCAATACAATTGTCCATTCAGGGTGAAAATGACTGGGAAGGTTTTACCCTTGGTGCCGGAGAAACAAAAACTCTAAATATAAACGGAAAAAGCTACACAATAACAAACAAGCTAGACTCGCAAAATACTCTTAACTATAAATATGATGTAGTAACCGGAAAAGTGACTTTTAATGGTGTTCGTGTGGATATTTCTGCCCAAACAGATGTTGAACACAATGTTGAAATTTATGGAGGTATGCTTACCTTTAATGGGGGAAATCTTGGCAATACTATTGTCGATTATACAATTAATTCAATTATAAAAGGAGGAAACGGTGATGATAATATAACAGTAAAAGGAACATGGGGGCAGATTCATGGACTTGACGGAAATGATAATATTACTGTTGATGTTCATTGTTATTTACTTAATACAGGAAACGGAAACAATGTAGTAACTATTAATGTTAATTTGAGAGCAGAATCTTCTATAGTTGGCGGCAGCGGAGATGATACGTATATCTTGAATGGCTCTGTTACAACTCTGACAGATAACGGAGGTAATAATATTTATCATCTAAAATCGGATAATATAAGTGTAACCGGAGGTAGTGGAAATGATACTTTCTATGTTTCGGGAAATAATAATTTTGTGGCCGGAGCAAGCGGAGATGATTATTTTATCGTAACCGGTAATAACAATACGCTTGATGGAGGTACCGGAAATGACCTTTATACTGACTCAGGTTCAGGTACCAAAATTCAAAATATGAACTATGACCCTAATAGCGGTGAGCTTAATTTTACTTATTTCGGTGAAGTAAAAACATTTGAGCTGGATGGAAATATTTATACAGTCACAAATAATAATAACGGACAAAATACGCTTAAATTTTCCAAAAATCCGAATACAGGTATTTTATCTCTTGATGGTTCGAAATTTACAATAGATTCTCCTGATGTAAAGAATAAAATAGATATTTACGGGGATAATAATACTATTAACGGCGGCGCTCTTGCCGATATTATTACTGTTCAATCCGGTTCAAATAACATCATAAACGGAGGCGCCGGTAACGATAATTTAGTTTTAAATTCTGAAAATAATTCACTTATTGGCGGCGATGGCGATGATACTTTGACTCTTAATGCTTCTACAAATCTGGAAGTTAATGGAGGCGCCGGAAATGATACCCTGAATATAATTTCAAATAATAATACCAATATAGCTGCCGGCGCCGGAGATGATAATATTAAAGTAAGCGGAACCGGAAACAATATTGAAGCGGGCAGCGGAAATAACTCTATAACTTTGAATGCAGGTAATAACACTATAATAGCCGGAGATGGAAATAATAGTTTTAAAGTAGGGTCTGATAACAATACAATAACAGCAGGCAACGGAAAAAATAATATTGGAATATCAGGCAGCGGAAATACTTTAACCTCCGGAAATTCAAGCGGTACGGTAAATATTAACGGCGATAATAATGATGTAACGCTTTTGGATGGGAAAAATAATATTGTTATTAATGGAAATTCAAATACCTATACTGGCGGTAAAGATGTTGATACTATAAAAATCAGCGGTGATAATAATTATGCAGAAGGCGGCGGAGCTGATGATAAATTTACAGTCGTAAAAGGCCATAATAATACAGTTGATGGAAATGACGGAACACGAAATACGCTAAGAGATTACGGCGTAGATACAACTTATTCCAACATAATGAAAATAATCAATCAGCCATTTGAACTTAATATTAAAGTTGATATAGGAAGCGGTGATGATAAATATATAAGCACATCTCTTAATCTTGAACTTTATGATTTTTCAGTAGATTTGACCACACCTGACAGCGCACGCACAGCTCTTGATATGATCGACGAAATGCTCTCAAATGTTTCGTCGCAGCTTGTGAACATCGGTGCTGCAATTAACCGTCTTGAATTTGTTCTGGATGAACAGAATATAAAAATTGAAAACATGATTTCAACGCGTTCAACCTTGAGAGATGCAGATGTCGCAAAAGAGAGTGCAAATTATATTCGATATCAGATTTTGCAGCAGGCAGGTGCAACCTTGATGTCTGCAACGAGAAATTTAAACGCCCAAAATGTTCTGGGGCTTATCGGACAGCTGTAAATTTTGACTTTTCTGTTTCAATAATTAATCATACAAATAGATGTATACAAATACATTAACATCTGTCACAATACATTTGTGAGAATATATTATGCCCTTTGTCTATAGACTTCAAAAAGTATTGGAATTTCGTATCCGAGCGAAAGAACAGCAGCTGCTTGTAGTTCAGAAAGCACAGCAGGATGTCTATTTGCAAGAGGAAAAAATTCGTCAAAATGAAGCGGAAATCCGACAAACAATTCAAAACAAAAGAACTGCAGATTTCAGGATGATGGAATATTATGATAATTATCTTCATCACCTCTGGGACAAAGCAGATGCGCTGGAACAGGAAAGACGCAGGCTTCAGGCAATATTAGACGAAGAACAAAAAAAACTTGTAAAACTAGAACAAGCAGTAAAAGTTGTTGAAAAACACAAAGAAAAACAGCGCGAAGCATACTTAGAAGAACAAAAAGCGATTGAACTAAAGCAGTTTTCCGAAATCGGCGTACAAAGATTTTTTATACATTCAAGAGAAGAAGCTGAAGAACAAGAGCTGCAGGAACAATTAAGAAAATTGGAGAGTGAATAATATGAATATCGGTGTAAACTCAAACTTAACAACAAATACAGTATCTTCAACTTCGTCTTCAAAATCTCAAAATGCAGATTCTCCAAAATTTGCAGAGGAACTTCAAAACCTTTCTGGAGAAAAAACTAAAGAAGAAAAAACTTCAGAAACAAAAGAAACTAAAAAATCCGATAAAGAGGCTGAGGAAAAATCAAAGGATGATATCGGAGAAGTAATCGACGGACTGGAAGATGCAGTTGCAGAGATTAATGACAAACTCAACCAGACAGATGAAAATGAGGAATCTGATTTAAAGGACGGACTTATTTCTGTCGATAAAAATACAAAGAATGAGGGTAATGCCTTGATAAATAATGATATGAATATTCAAGACCCGAATGAGGCTCTGAAATTTCAGATGAATGCAAGCATGAACTTTAACAGTGACGGCCAGCCATTCTCTGATTTGATGAAAAATCAGGATAATACAAAATTGAAATCTTCGGCAAAAGATCTGGCCGAAGAACAGGCTGTTCTCTCCACAATGGACGAAAATATTGCAATGGCAAATAAAAACAGGGTTCTTGCAGGTGCTCAGGAAGAAACTCAAAGTTCACGTGTAAAAACTGTTACAAATAGTGACGGCGTTAAAAAAGTTGATAAACAATCTAATGTTACTGTTGAAACTGTTGTTAAATATGACAGCATAATTATGAATGAGAGTGATGTAGATTTCTTTGTGAAACTTGTGGAAAATGGTCAGGCAGATGCATCCGCAGCAGCTGCTAAAAATTCCAAGGTGTCTAAAGCTCTGGCTGATTTGATTGCAAAATCTATGAAAGATAATCAGCCTGTAAGAATAGATTTTGACAATAATATTTCTGTCATTATAAAAATAGGTAGAGATGGAAAGATTTCCGCAGACTTCCTTCCTAGTTCACAGGTAGCGGAAGCATATCTAAAGGAAAATCTGCCGCTTTTAAAACAAAGGTTTGATGAAAGCAATATTGAATATGATGAATTAAATCATAGGCAGCAAAAACAAGACGAAAAAGAAAATCAAAAGAAGGGGCGCAAAGATGAATGATTTGTACACAACAGCCATTAACACCCAGAAAGCAACCGTACAGTGGATGGATGTTTTAGCTGACAACCTTACAAATGTTTATACTCCGGGATTTAGAGAAAACAAAGTTACATTCAAAACTTTCCTCGGCGGTGCGGTAATTGATAACAATGTTAAAAACCTTGGTCAGGGTAAGTCTACTCCAGGTACGTCTAACGAAAACCTGTTTTTTGAAGGAAGCGGATATTTTATGCTGAGAAGTCCGGACGGGAATGTTCAATATACACGTTTAGGAGAATTTACATTTGACTCGGAAGGTGTGTACAGAGCTAAAAGCGGTGCAACAGTTCAGGGGTATATACTTAATGACAAAGGCGAAATTATGTCCGGTACAAAATCTCTGAGCGCAGATTTGTATGAAGAAACAGCCCTAAAAGGCGGTGCTTTAAGTGTTCCGACTACAAACATTAAACTCTGGATTGATCCTAACAACGGCAAGTTTTTAGGTAAATATGATGAGTACGAAATAAAAAATGACGGTACAATTTACGGAAAAGCTGACGGCGGCAATCGTTCTGTTCCGCTTTATAAAATTGCGACAGCAAACTTCCATAATCCAAACGGTTTATATGAAGTTAAAGACGGGCTTTTTGTTGAAACTCCTGAATCCGGAAAACCGGTAGTAGGAAGAGGCGAAATCCGTTCAGGACTTCTTGAACAGGCCAATACTGATTTTAAAGCGAATATGTCAGGCTATCAGCAGGCTAAAGTTCAAATGGAACTTGTTAACGCACTGATTAAGTCTAACAAAGACCTGCTGCAATCAGCTATGGAAATGGCAACCCAATAGGAGGGTAAATAAAGCCGGTTAGTAGCTCAGACTACAAGCTTAGTGTGAAGTAAAAAACGTACGTAGGCCAAGGGGCGGCTAGTCTCGTCAAAATACTAAACTGATTTTTGATTTACAAGCCCGCCTTTAGGTAAAACTACAAACATGGCTAGATAAATTTATTAGTTAAACTCCGTTTTATAGAGGGATTAAGGGATACTTTAATTCCTTTTTTATTATTTGGCCTGTTTGTAACAATTTGTAAATTTTTATTAAAGTTTTTCAAAAATATGCCGTTAAACATAATATAAAGGGTTGAAGCGGCAGGTTTATGAGAAAATTAAAAGGAATAATTATTAACGGTGAATATCTTGGAAATAAAGTCGCATATAACGGGCTTTTCAGAACCATATGCAATATTTCGCCAATAATTATGCTTGAATTTATTAAACTGGTAAGCCAATATGGAACCCTGTATTCACCTATTGAGATTAAAGGTTTTGACCTGCCGGAAGCATATAGAATTATTATAAAATTTGAGAACAAAAAATATAGAGGATACGCTGATTTATCTTTTGTAATTCAGAATGGTAAGCTTATATTAAGCGAGTCTGATGTATGTGTAGAATCTATTATGCCAACGAGAAAAAATATAGAGCCGGAGCCTGTTCAAGAAATAGTTCTTGAAGAATCTGAACCTGTGGTAGAAGAAGAAATTGAACCTATTATTGAGGAGCCTTTGATTGAAGATATGGTGGAGGAACCTGTAGAGCAGGAACCTATCATTGAAGAAGTAATTGAGCCTGCAATTGAAGAAGTTGTTGAAGAAAAAGCTGCACCTGTACCTGAGCCAAAACCTGAAAAGATTGTAATAGAGATCCCTGAATATTCAGAAGATCCTGTACTGGATGAACTTCTTACAAATGCAAATGTCGTTGAGGAAATTGAAGAAGAACCAGCTCCTGTTAAAGAAGATGTTGTGAATACCCCTGAGCCTGCAGCTATAGAAGAAACAAAAGCAGAACCTGTCCAAAATCTTCCGGAACCGCCTCAAAATGAAGAGATTGAAGAGGAAATTACCGCAGTGCAGGAAGCTGAACCTGAAATCGTTTCAGAGCCGGAAATATTTACTGAGCCCCGTATAGAAGAAGCTGAAGACCAGCCATTTATAGCACAGGAGTCTGAACCTGAGGAATATTCAGAACCGGCTGTAGAAGAAGTTGAAGAAGAACCATTTATAGTGCAAGAGTCTGAACCTGAGATATTTCATGAACCAGTAGTAGAAGAACAACCAGAAGCTGAACCTGAAATCCTATCAGAACCTGTTATAGAAGAGGCGAAAATTGCAGTAACAGCAGAACCGGAAGTGTTCCAAGAAGCTGCGGTTGAAGAACCAGAGCTAATAGAAGAAGAAATAATCGAGGAGATATTAGAAAGTAAAGAAGAACCAATTATAGAACCAGAAGCAGTAAAAATTCAAGAAAAACCGGTAGAGAATACTGAAATAGCAGAAGAAGAATATAAAAAGATTGAGTATACTCCGGATACTCAAAATAATCTGCAGGATATTCTGGAAAACATCATTGCTCAAAATATCACTCCGGAAGTTGTAGTTAAAAAAGTTGCAGCTCCGCGTGAGCATGTTAAACCACAAAAAACCGGACAGCAGAAAAAAGCAGCACCCAAAAGCCCTTTGCAGGAATATCTGAATGCAATTGAGGTTATAGCAGCTGTCGAGAAAAAGGCGCCTCAGTTTAAAATATTACAGAATGGCAAACGCATGGATGTAAAAGTAATAGATGAAAATTGCTTTGTAGTAGGTGAAACAATTTATCGCTGGGGTGATATTTTATATCTCAAAGATTAAAAATTAATACATTCAGTCGATGTTTTGTAAAATTGTGTAAACTTTTTCTAATTTGTGCCGATAAAATAATTGACTAAAGAAAAAATATCATTAAACCCTGTACAGAAAGGTTTAACTAATATGGCAGAAATCGTAAATTTATTATCGCGAGTATTAACTTCAAATCCGCTTGTTCAGTCAGGTGCTGTTGCTCAGACACGTAGCAGTTCAAATCCTTTTGCACAGAATGGCGGTAATCCTTTTGTCACAAGCAATCCATTTGCAAATTACGGGCAGAATAAACCTGTTGCAGGCGGTTATTTTGCCGGATATTACAATAATCAGCCTAATATCGTCGGAAGACGACTCTTTATAGAGGTATAGACTCAAAAATATACCCGATTTATTACCCCAATACAGCCGTACAGAAAATATCTGTATGGCTTTTTGATAATTTAGATGATAAAATGACTTTTGAGGAGTGTAGATATGTTTAAAAAACTAGTTTCTATTTTATTAGTATCATTGCTTGTTTCATCAAATTTGACCGTTTATGCTGCAGATATTCAAAACGGAAGCGTGCAGACTCAAGATGAAGCTTTAGTCCTTCCTAAACGAATAGAAAATGAAATCTATAGTTCTATAGTGCAGGTATATGGCGAAAAACAGGCTAAAGAAATTTACCAATCAAAATTGCGTGTGTATTTTTTCACAAAAGAGTTAAAAATACCATAACGAAATGTTAAAAAAGTG
>ENA-UEOJ01000903-UEOJ01000903.1-human-gut-metagenome-genome-assembly--contig:-NODE-903-length-22766-cov-3.105029_pt1 | contig 22766 bp, 18 predicted proteins | sample MGYA00242885_ERZ507886 | MGnify/ENA primary metagenome ERZ507886 (study PRJEB26167, sample SAMN06115505) | human gut metagenome | host: Homo sapiens | place: China:Anhui | collected 2015-08-07 | study... | reverse complement strand
ACCATTCGGGCATATCTCCCAGCATATCATTGTTTTCGCGGCTATATACTTCTACCTTTTCCGGTAAATATATCGGCTACTGTGCATGCGGTACAGGTAACAGGATGTGTTATTTTACGACAGACAAGAACTTTAATAAGTTTGATACCTTGAGACAACATATTGTCACTTTCAACATGGGATATGCTGATTTCTCAATTCACCCTATTGTGATTTATAAGAATAACATTACTTGTATCGCACCACTGAGTGACACGATTTATACATATGCAGATAATAAATTTATTCCCCGATTCATCACGACAACCCACCGCTCTGTTCCTGCTGATTTTATTCCCAGCAGAGTGGATTATTGGAGTCTGTTAGCCAAACTGAAAGAAAAAGGTTTCGATGCAAAGAAAGAAGCATTTGAAACCAAAAATTGGTTTATCATTACCTACGATAACGGCAAAATCTTCTATGAAAAAAATCAACAGAAAGGTTTTTACATTCCCAAAGACCTGCCTGCCCGGGGAGACATGATTTATCCCAGCGATTTATGGGGACAACAAGGTGAAAAACTGATAGCCATCTTTGCCCCGGAAGAATTATTGGCAATAAAAGCCGAATTGGAGGCAAAAGGAGTGCAACTTACTGATAAGATGAAAACATTATTCGGTAAAGTAAAAGCCGGAGAAAATCCGTGGCTATTCTTTTATGAGTTGAAATAACTATTGGGGTAATCCATAAACATTTTATATATTTACTTTGTGAATATCGTCTCTGCTGTAGGGACGATATTTTTATATTTAATTAAACGGAGAAATAATTTTGCAGATTATTTTGGAAGTTGACGAAAACATCCTATCTTTGCATCGCAAAATCGCAACAGGGTCGGTTGGCCGAGCGGTTAGGCAGCGGTCTGCAAAACCGTGTACAGCAGTTCAAATCTGCTACCGACCTCAAAAGCCTTCGAAAGTTATCTTTCGAAGGCTTTTTTGTATCCGGTACCTTGAAGGGTAGGGCGGCGGGAGTTTTAGTTCCGCCAATCTCTTCTGAAAAAGGGACGCTGATCACAACAAATCGCAGCATGGGTTTGTCAGGCAGCTGTCCCTTTTATATCCTGTGTTTTAACGGCGTTCACGGTATACTACATCTGCAATCCGGGCAAAACCACTGTACTCTGTCCGTTTGCTGACTTTATTGTTTATTCCGTCGATCTTATAGAAACCCAGTGTACCTCCGTTATTGTCCGTGCTGTTTTTATCGTATGAACCGACCATCAGTTCGAACTGCCGGGCCATAAATTCCTCCGATTGATCGTTGAGCAGAGTCAGGAGGGGCTGTTGGTAAAGATTGAATTTCAGGAAGGTGACTTCGGATGTCGAAGGCAGAGTGATCACCGATTCGTAGGTGGTATTGGTGGCCAGATTGTACATATGCACCTTATTGCCTTCGGCATAAAACAGAAAGGGAAACTGGGAATGGAAAGCGAACCGGCTGGCTTGATCGAAGCCGGGGGCTTGTAAATTTTCATATTTCGATTCCTGTACGAATCCGTTACCTCCCATATTGATTCCATAAATGTGGCGTTGGCCGTTTTGATCCTGAAGGATGGCATACACCAGACCATTGGAAAAACGTGTACTTTCCATATAGATCAGTTCCATCCCGGTTTTAAAACTGAACAGGGCCTCTTCGGGGTCTTGCAGGGGAGATAGGATTTGTTTCGGGTTGTCGGTAGTTCCTGTCGACCAGCCGACGAAACGCCGGTTATCGGTGTCGTAAAAAAGGGCAGTATTACCATTGCCGGGGCGTGCCATACTGACTCCTACGTAAGGGGCGACTTTAAATTCAGGAGCCAGGCCACGTTCGGAAGTATTGATCGGATATTCGAAAGCAGCACCTGCTGTACCCAATGCCTGGCAATAAGCATTCCCTTTGTCGGTGACACAAAAGTTCGCCTCACCTCCATACGAGCTACCCGAATTCAGGGAGATGTAATAAACAGGTTCTTCGTCTGCAGGAGGTATGATAAAATCAACGGCTTTTATATTCCAGGATTCGTCTGTTTTGAATGTTTCCTGGTCCAATAGATAGGAACCTTTTTCTGAAATCAGGTAAATGACATCTCCCGGATTGGCGAAACGGCTGGGGGCCCAACCGAGCATACGGGCGTTTGTCACCTCCGGAAGTCCCAGGGAGGCGAGCAGGTCGTAGGCCGGGAGTGTTCTTTCTTTAGAAAGTACGGAGATCATATCCAGCCGGACACGATTTTGAGCTCCTTCGTTACAGAGTACCATCCAGCCTTCGTAAGTGGGGGAGGTGACTTTGATGTCGAATAGTTTTGCCGTCTCCCTGCCGGTTCTGATATCGGTGACGATAAACATACATAAGTAAGTATTGGCTGCAAAGGTAGCCAGCGTATCCACATCCTTTCGGCCGTTTTTATTCAGGGTTACTCCCCAATATGCCCCGTTTACGATCGTACCTCCGCTTTTCAGTTCCATTTTATAGGTGAAAGTGAAGTTCGGGTTATCCTCTGTAATGATTCCTTCCAGAGAAGATTTGACTGTGGGGGCGGCCACAATGTGTTCGGCTCCCCCGACGACTTCCAATAATTCCGGCAGACCTTCGATCGTGATTTCTGCCACTTCATGGTAATCGTAATTTCCTTTGTCGTCGAAGCACGAGCTGATCAGAGGAATGAACAGGAGGACGAATAGTTTGTATCGTTTCATAGGATTTTGATTTTCAATGTTATTTTATGTTTCGGTTGTTATTCATATCGGGAATAGTCGACCATATAACCGTCGGCCAGTTGCATGTAGGAACCGTCCTTATCTTTTACGGGGGTATCGTTATCGGCTTGTTCCTGAAGGTAATTACGAACAGCTTTGGCGGCGAATCCGAGGCGTCCGTAAGAGACTTTCGCTCCGGCCTGTCCGGCTTGCGACCAATCGTTCACTGTCCAGCCCATGACCGAATTGACAACGATGTATTTCTGAGGCGTCCAGGGACCGAGGAAACCTTCACCGAACCAGGACCAGTAAGTCGGTTCGGAATATTGTTCGTTGAATTTGAACGTATACCGGGTACCGTCCAGGTTTTCGCTGCTGGAGTTCCATTGGTTCGTTTTTTTGTATTCGTCGATCCGGGCATTGAAGTGTTCGTTTTCTATAAGGTGCAGAACGACTGTAAGGGTACTGTCGAGTAAATCGGGCGTACGGTAAAAGGTGATTCGCACATAGGCATTACTCTTGCCGGCTTTTATTTTTAACGTGTCGAGGTTCGTATCGAAATGCACGCCTTGGATTCCGGTACTCATTTCTTTATCGATTTCCACTTTAAAAGGGCGGTCGTAGTCGGTGACATTTCCCATCGTACGTACTTCGGCCGAATAGGTGACACTGTTTTTTTCGGCAGCTGCTCCGGCAAAAGTGAATTCGGTGCTGTTGGAATAGGTGACAGTGGTGCTTCCCCATATATAGGAAGCAGTCCGTTGAAAATAGAGAGCGGCATCGTCCGAGGTGTAGACCGGAATATCTTTTGTCTCACAAGCTGTAAATATCAGAGGCAGAAGAAAGAGATAGAGTATTTTTTTCGTTTTCATAATATGCTGTTTTAACGGTTTTCGATTTCTTTGGCCGGCATGGGGGGGGACGTAACGGGCGGCACTGGCCCCATAAGTAGAGGTGTTGTGCCCATTTTCGGTATTCAGGATGTTGACGAACAGCCGTTTGTACATAAAGAAAATCTGGCCTTCTCCCCAAAATTCACGGAGATATTCGATACGTAGTTTGCTCATCAGCTCATTTTCGTCTGTAATGGTTATTTCGGGCAGGCCCCGCAGAGTGCGGATTTGGTTGAGCCAGCTGTTTCCATCCGATACCTTGGGTTCGCATTCGGCTGCGATATAATACATTTCACTTAAGCGGATCAATGGCATGAAGCTGCTGTAGAATAATTTAGCATCTCCGTCCTGAATGGCTTTGTACTTGGTGAATATATGACCCGTGACTCCGATACTCGTCGCCTGAGCCCATTGGGATTGATAGCGGTAATCCTGGGTTTCTCCTGCAAACAGATTGCCGTCGACGAATGAGTTACGGGGTTGTAAAAAATTGTTTCCTGCATTTTCTGCATCGAAACTGTAGGTATAGATATCGCCCCGTTTCTTCATGTATATCCCCATCAGGACTTCGGTAGAGAATACCCGGTCGGGATCGACATTGTTAGCCAGTAGTTTGTTGGGATCTACCGGGGGAAACCATTCCGATACCGTCTTATCTTTCAGGAGTTTATAGGCTGCTTGCAAAGCTTTGTCTTTCTCGCCGGCATAGAGGTATACCCTGGCTTTTAAGGCCAACACAGCGTAATAATTCATCCGTAATTGGCGGTAACGCAGATATACCTCGTTTTCATCTTCCAAAGCGGAGGCCATAGGGCCTTCCGGGATGACCGGGTCTTTGGCCAATAGTTTTTCGGCTTCGTTCAGGTCGCGCATGATCTTGTTGTGAACGATCGAGTCGGCTGATAATAGGGGAAGGTTCATGATTTTTACCGATTCGTTGTAAGGGATGGATGGGGCCGAAGGATCCTCTTTATAGATGGGGCCGAATAAGCGTAACATGTCGAAATGAAGGAAAGCCCGGAGGGCCAGTAATTCTCCCTTCATCAGATTGGTTTCGGCCGGGGACAGTATGCCCTGCTGCGTAGCCAGATTTTCCAGGATGACATTGCAATTCAGGATGGTCGTGTAGGCTGTGGCCCAAGTCGACTCGAGTGCCTTGGAGACATTTTCCTCCGCATATCCCCAGCTATTCAGACTGGTCAGATAAGTGCTTTTAGCCAGGGGAGCATATCTTTTTGAAATGACATCGATCAATTCGTATGAGAGATTTTTGCCATATAACGAATTGGAAGTTAGGTTGTTGTATAAACCGTTCATGGCAGTATAGTACCCCCCCCGGGTCGCCAAAAGTTGTTTTTCAGTATATTGATCTTTGGGCTGGACATCCAGAAAGCGATCGCATCCCGTACAAATTCCTCCCAATAAAATGAGGCTTAGTAATATTAGAGTTTTGAAATTCATCGTATTCGGATTTAAAAGTTAAAAGAAAGTCCTAATTCGAGGCTGCGTGCGAACGGATAGAGAGTTCCCCGTTCGGATTTGATCGTGGAAGCTCTGAAAACATCGCGCATGGAGGCTTGAATCTTTAGATTGCTCAGACCTATTTTTTTGATCCAGCCTTCATAAAATTCGTAACCGACATAAACGGATTCCATACTCAGGACGTTTTCTTTCTGAATGAAGCGTGAAGACATCGGCGTACTGGCTGCATTCGCGATGTCTTTAAAGCGTACTTTGTCGCCCGGATTTTGCCATCTTTCGTACAAAGCCCGTTTATCCTGGTTTTTATTCAAACCGCTGACGGAAATATTCTCGACTTTGTTGAACAAGGCTTCGTTGAATACGCTGGCACCTGTCTGGTATCTGAAATTCATACTGACAGAGAACCCTTTGTAGTTGAGAGAAGTCCCGATCACTCCTTCGATTTTGGGCCGGGTATTTCCACAGATCACTTCGTTGTCATAAGAAAAGTCGTAGGTGTAATTGCCCTCTTTGTCGTAGAATAATTCCCGACCTGTAGAAGGATCTATCCCTGCCGATTTCACGGCCCAGATATCGTCGGGGTCTGCTCCGTTGTAATATCTGACCGTGTTGTGGCCCTGGCCGGATTTATTGAGCTCGTCGAGTTTATTTCCGATCTTATCGAGTTTGGTTTTCTGGGTTCTCAGGTTACCCCGGACGAGCCAGGAGAAACGTTGATCCAGTTTCTGTATGATGTAATAGGAAGCGGAAAGCGTCAAGCCTTGGGAAATCTGTTTTCCCATATTGGTCAGGTAACTGCTTGTCCCTGAAGACAGGGGCATGCTGATGTTTATCAATAGGGGGTCGGTTACTTTGTGGTAATAATCTGCTGTGATATTCAGGCGTTTATCGATCAATGTCATATCGATACCGATATTTTTGTCCAGGGTGATCTGCCAGTCGAGGTCGGGGTTACCGAGCTGATTCAGTACGGCTCCCATACCGAAATAATTCATAGAGGCCAATTGAAAATTGAATGTCGTCAGTGTTTTCGACGAACTGAAGTTTTGGTTGCCGGGGTTACCGATCGAGGCCCTCAGTTTTAGGAAATCGATCCAGGTGAGGTGATCTGCAATGAATCTCTCTTTGTGCAGGTTCCAGCCTAAGCCGACAGACCAGGTACCGATATAGCGTTTGGAGGCTCCGAATACGGAAGAGCCGTTTTCGCGCAGACTGAAATCCATCAGATAACGATCATCGAAAGAATACCCCAGGTTGAAATAGCCGTTCATCGACCGTGAAGTATTTTCGTAATAGGTAGGGCTTCCTCCCTCCGGATAACCGTTCGAGAAAGAGGGGTATACGAAATCACCTTCCGGGAATCCTTGAGCACTATAGCCTTGTGTCAGCGTTTTGTTACTGTTGAGGTTACCACCGAGGACGGCATTGAGACGATGACGGCCGATCAGTTTGGCAAAAGTTACCGATAGCTCGCCTTCGTATTGGTTACTTCGGGTATTGGTGGTATTGAAAGTCCCTTTTTTGAGGATCTCATAAGTATCGAAGCGGGTGTCGTTGCGGGAGATGAATTTTTCTGTATCGTCGTTGCCGTAGCTGATGCCGAAGCGGGCCCGTACTTTCAGTGCTTCGAGGGGAGTGTATTCGGCCACGAAATAGTTGGATAAAGCGAGTTGCTTGCCTTCGTCACGACTGTTTTGAGAGGCATTCCACAACGGATTGGCCGCTTTGGTATAATCGTTGTTTTCGAGCCATTTACCGATATTTCCCTCTTCGTCTCTTTTTTTGTAGTAGGGATTGGCGGCAGCATATTCGCTGAAATCAACGATCGGATTTTTGATTTTGGTGTTGGTCATCGAAAATTTGTTCGAGAACTGGAATTTTTTGATACGGTAGATCAGGTCGATATTTCCGCTGATAACTTCCCGGTTGGATTTCTCCATGACTCCGCTGATACCGTTATAGCCGGCTCCGATACCGAACAGGAAACTGCCTTCTCCTCCTTCGATATAGAGGGAGTGTTTCTGATTGACTCCCACCCGTAAAGGTTCTGTCAGCCAGTAGGTATCTATCCCGCTTTCGATTTCGGCTAATTTTTGATTGTATAATTTCTGTAGTTCGAATTCACTTGTCGCCGACCAGGAAGCAGGGGTGTATTTCCCGGCTAATTTTTCGAAAGCCAGTTTTTCTTTTGCATTCATGAGGTTGTAGCTACTGAGATCGGGCATCGAAATATTGGCATTTCAATTGTAACTGACCATCAGTTTTCCGGCTTGTGGTTTGACGGTTTCGACAACGACTACCCCGTTGGCTGCTTTCGATCCGTAGATCGCTGTCGAGGCGGCGTCTTTGAGGATGGTGATCGAAGCGATGCGGTTGATATCCATATCGTTGATTACAGATAAGGAGGATTCGAAGCCGTCGAGGATGAACAACGGTTGGTTCGGATCGGCTTCGAGCTCGTCACGCATACCCAGCATACTCGATTTCCCACGGATTTCCATATTCGGCAGGCGGTTCGGATCGGAGCCGTATAAGGTGTTGTCCAGAATGGCAAAAGAAGGGTCGAGGGTTTTCAGACTTTGCAAAATGTTTTGAGTACCTGCCGTTTTGAGTTCGGATGCGGTGTAAGTGGAAGCAGAACCGGTAAAGCTTTCTTTTTTGCGGGTAAAAATTCCGGTCACGACCACCTCTTTCAAATTTTCTGCCGTCTCTTTTAAAATGACTTTGATCGGTTTTTTAGGATCGCCGACCGGGACTTCCTGACTTTCCATACCGATAAAAGAGAAGATCAGAATGGTGTTTTCTTGTTGGGGCAGAGACAATTTGAAGTTTCCTTCGGGATCGGTTGATGTTCCTAGTTTGGTGCCTTTTACCAGGACTGTCACTCCCGGAAGAGGAGTGTTGCTCTGGTCGGTTACCTGACCGGTCAGGGTAACGCTATTTACGGTTTGGGGAGTAGTTAACGGAGTCAGGATGATGGTTCGGTCTTCCAGGGTATATTTGAACCGATTATTGGCAACCGCGTCTAAAACCTGTTCGAGATTCAGGACTTGTTGTGCGAATTTTACTTTCCGGTTGAGGTCGAGTTGTTCGCCATTGTAGAATACATCATAACGCAGTTGGGAGGAAATAGCATCGAAAATTTCCCTTACTGTCAGCTGTGTCGATGAGAGAGCGAGTTTTTCCTGCTGGGCAAAGACCGAGGCATTGCCAGGAAGCACACTGATCAGTAAGAAGAAACTCAACCAGCTACATAGCAGGAGATTTCTTTTTACTTTCATTTGATTTTTTTTCATACATTAGATATTAAGTTGTTAGTAATTGAGGTGGTATCGGGAATGGGGTTTCCCCCGGACGATCACTGTTCTGCCTTGTATGTCGAAATGCAGGTCGGCTGTGCGTTCCAGGTATTTCAACACCACCTGGAAGGAGTTGTATTTGTTGATTGCTCCGCCGAAGTGGAGACCTTTCAGTTGCGGATCGGTATAGAATACTTCGAAATCATACCAGCGTTGTAATTGCCGGATGATTTCTTCCAAACGTTCGTTGTGAAAAATGATTTTACCGGATATCCAGGAGGTATATAAGGCGGGATTGACAGAAGAAATCTGTGGACGTCCCTCTTGGCGGGATGCTGTATACTGTTCTCCGGGTTTTAGGATATAGGTGGTGTCGTTATGGCCGATTTGTATTTTCCCTTCGACTAAAGTCGTACTCCAAAGACTGTCTGTCGGATAGTTGCGAACGTTGAACCGGGTTCCTAAAACTTTTATAGTCCGGTTGGCGGTGTGTACGATGAAAGGGCGTTGGGTATCGGGTACTACTTCCAGATAGATCTCGCCGGACAGAAATATTTCGCGTCGGTGTAAGCCGAATTTTACCGGATACCGGAGACTAGATTCCGAATTCAACCATATCCGGCTTCCGTCGGCCAGTTGTAACCTGTATTCGCCTCCTTTGGGGATCTCGAGTGAATGATAGGATAAAGTAGAATCGTATCCGGGAGTTTCAGTCGGTAAATATCGGATGGATTGGACAATACTGTCGAGTTGAAGATTGGCTGCTGTCTGTGGCCTGATAAGAGGGGATTGGTTCGGATTTAAGAAGATTTGCTCTCCGTTTTCTAAGGTCAATACAGGTATGCCGTCGGCTTTGTAAATCTCCGGTGAGGGGGAAATTGCCGGGGGATAAACAGCGAAGTGACGGATAAATAAATAACCGCTTCCCGAAAGGAGACATAGCGCCGATACACAAATAGCCAACCAGGAATGCCGTCTTCGAATAATGTAACCGTTATTGGTACAGCGTTTTACGCGTTTCCAGCCTTTTTGCCGGTCAAAGTGGTTCTCTGCCGATCGATTGACGGCTACTTGAATGATAAACCGTTCTTTATCAGATAGTTTTCTCTCCATAAAAACGGACGATTATTTTGGTGGGTATTCACCAAAATAAAATGGACAATCGACAGATGACAATTGACAATAATTGGAAGTTTCACTTCCACTGAAAAATCAGATGAATTCAGAAAGATAAACTAATATATAAATAATATATGTATGGTGGTGATCAGGTGTATATAACCCTTGGGGAAAATATTTTTATTTACCGGTTATCGGATTTTATTTGACAAAATGCAGTCGGTATCTATGTGCTTTGTAAACTTTGTGAATTTTGTAAACTTTTGACTATTTAATCGTCCGTTTATTTTATGCTAAATACTTTTATAAAGGAATAATAGCGGATTATCATCTTCTTTGGCATTTTGTATTTGTTTTATAACAGGATTATCGGATGCTATTCCGGTGAGTTTACGTTGTAATATAGGCATGTCGTAAGAGAAAGCGACAATTTCGTTGTGTGTATCTTCGGTAGCGATGCTGTTATGCAGGACAATTCCAAGGTTTGTATTGGTTATGCCGTAGGCGTGTACAATTTGATGCCGGGTTTTGTTATAAACAAACAGGCCTATTTTATTGGTGTTGAAAAAGAGATTACTGCGTATTTCTTTTACATTTATGATCGAAAGCACTTTGTTTCGGGTTGCAGGTGCATGAGGCTCTTCATTCAGTTGAGTCGGATTGTAGCTATATTTCCCGAAATCCACGGTAACCACAGGTTTTATACGGTTGTTGTCCCAGCTGTAAATGGTGTAATCTCCGTTTTGAGTGAAATACAGGTGTTCGCTCTTTAATAAATAACTCCCGCGGCAACGGAATTCCCCCCGGTAAGTGAATGCTAAAGGAATTTTTTTCGCAACCGTAATCCGGTGGTCTTCTTCATTCAGCAGGGATAAGTAATGTTTGGGTTCTAATACTTTTGAATTGATAGCCAGTATGTTATCTGTTGTTCGGGTTATTTCAGTATAGAAAGCTTCGCTTGTTTTTTCCCGAAGGAAGTTACCGTTGTAATCGTAATACAAAAATTTATATGGACGATCGGCCGTGACAATTATTTCCCGGTCGGTTTCATCGACGGTAAAATCGGTGATACCGAGCCATTCGCCCGGTCCCCTTCCATGGGGACGGATATCGGTAATAAATTTGCCTCGACGGGTGAATAGCAGTATTTTCTTGTCTTGTATGTCGAACAGGAAGATTCGCTCCGGGGTAAGTACTATTTTATTTATCATACTAATCAGAGAGCGGTCCGTTGTTTCGGGAAATACGATTTCGCAATCCGCAAACCAGGTCGTATCGGTATATACCGCTTCGCTTAAGTCAGCCTGTACTACCGCCGGTTGTATTTTTTCCCGGCAGCACACCAAGGAAAAATATATACCGATAATAAGACCTGTTTTCACAATACTTGAATTTAGTTTATAAATTTTATAATAAGATACCTCTTCCTGAAAAAAGGGTGATGCATTTTTATAAAAATTTTATAACCTGATGTTCATTTCGCTTTTCAGGCAGGTGGACTGACTCATCAGCCAATACCACAAAATGAGCGATTCTTCCGAATGTAATTGTCCCCGGATCAACCGATAAGCTTTAGAGATATGGGTTTTGACGGTATTGACCGAGATCGAAAGTTCGTCGGCGATCTCGGTGTATTTTTTTTCTTCGATAGCACTCAGCATGAAAACTTTCAAACATTGGGGCGGTAACTCCTGCATGATGGCTTTGATCCGTTCGATTTCCTGCTCTTCTTCGACCGAATATTCGGAATGGAGGAGGTATTCGATAAATTCGGTCAATTTCGGGTTATGTTTCCGGACAATGGCCTGTTTTTGCAGATTTTTGAGGGCCCGGTGGCGGATGCAGGTATAGAAGTAGGCCCGGAGTGAATCTTTCACCTGCAATTTGATCCGGTTTTCCCAAAAGTGGATGAACATATCCTGAACCACATCCTCGGCCGGTGAAACATCGGCCAATCAATCCTTTCTAAATTTTCCTTTACCAAGTAGTATTAACGGAAAATGAAGGGTTTTATGGCGGAATAGAAAGAAAAAATTATATCTGTTTTTAAATAGTTTCAGCGGTTTAAATGGTTACAAAGGTTTCAGAAGTCAGGTTTAACCGCTATAACTAAAAAATGGATTTTTTTAAAGATTAATGCTGTTTTTTGGTAACTGAACTGAAAATTATAGGCCTGGAACTAATCGGGAATGAAAGTCTATAGGCGTTTTCCCGGAAAGCCGGAAAATTGCGTTTTAATTACTACTTTTGTCCACCTAATTCGAATTGAATCTATATATGGCTGATCCGATCATTATATATACCGATGGTGCTGCAAGTGGAAATCCCGGTCCGGGAGGGTTCGGCGTTGTATTGAAAGCCGGAGTGTATCGCAAAGAACTGATAGCCGGATTCCGGAAGACGACCAACAATCGGATGGAATTGCTGGCTGTCATCGTGGGATTGGAAGCACTGAAGCAACCCGGGTGGCAGGTGGTCGTTTATTCGGATTCCCGGTATGTGGTCGATGCTGTTGAAAAAGGCTGGGTGTTCGGATGGGAGAAGAAAGGATTTAAAGATAAGAAAAACCCGGATTTGTGGAAACGCTTTCTGGCTATATACCGGCAACATCAGGTGAAGTTCGTCTGGGTAAAAGGACATGCCGATATCCCCGAAAACGAACGTTGTGACCAGTTGGCTGTTCAGGCTTCTAAAATGCCTAATCTCCAGATCGATTACTATTATGAAGCGGAACAGGATAATAACTTAAAACTTTTCATTTAAACACTGAAAAATATTTCAATTTTTAGTCTAACGGGTGATTTTATTATATACATTTGCAGAGAATAAAGTGGTGTTCTACCCGATTGTTTGAAACTATTATAACTCAATCTGCAATGAAAAAAATATTGATTGTCGGTGCTGGCGGGCAAATAGGTTCTGAACTTGTCCCTCATCTGAGATCCATTTATGGAAATAATAATGTTGTAGCTGCTGATATCAGTGCTGAAAAATGTAAAGTTTTGGCGGAAGCCGGTCCGTTCGAAGAGCTGAATGCGCTGGATGGAGAGAAATATACGGCAATAGTCAAAAAATACGGTATCGACACGATTTTTAATCTGGTGGCTTTATTGTCGGCTACCGGAGAGAAAAATCCGGTGTTGGCCTGGAATATCAATATCGGGGCGCTGACGAATTCTTTAAATATTGCGAAAGATAACGATTGCGCTGTGTTTACTCCGAGTTCTATCGGTGCTTTCGGTAAAGATACGCCGAAAGATAAAACTCCTCAGGATACGTTGCAACGTTCCAATACTACGATTTACGGAGTATGTAAGGTTACGGGCGAGTTGCTGAGCGATTACTATTTCAACCGTTTCGGTGTAGATACCCGTAGCGTGCGTTTCCCGGGATTGATTTCTTATGTCACGCTTCCGGGAGGTGGCACCACCGATTATGCTGTAGAAATTTATTACGATGCTATCCGCAGAGGAGCTTTCACCTGTAATGTGAAAGCCGGTACTTATATGGATATGATGTATATGCCCGATGCGCTCAATGCAGTGGTACAGTTGATGGAAGCCGATCCTTCCCGTTTAAAACACCGCAATAGCTTCAATATTGCCGCTATGAGTTTCGAACCCGGGCAAATTGCTGCCGAGATCCGTAAACACTTACCTGATTTTAAGATGGATTATCAGATCGATCCGGTAAAACAAGCTATTGCCGATAGCTGGCCTAACAGTATGGACGATTCTTGTGCCCGGGAAGAATGGGGCTGGAAGCCGGAATACAACCTTCAGAATATGACGGTCGATATGCTGGTTAAAGTGAAAGAAAAATTCGATAAGGGATTGATTAAATAAGGGATTTATAAAAACGACGAGCGGCCTCTTTCCGGGGCCGCTTTTTTGTTTCGTTAGCTCCGGTAAAACAAAATAACGGCCTTGGCCGGGAGGAAAATTATAATTCATTGCCCGGATTTTTGTATAATCAATCGAAAAAAACACTAAATTAGGGCACTAAAATAAGAGGTATGGGCAAAAATAAAAAGAAAAGCGAGCCGACCATGAGTAAGCCGGAGTTGAGTAAACGCCTTTTGGCACTGATGAGTAATCACCCGGGTGAGAGTTATAATTATAAGCAGTTGGCGATGCGATTGCAGGTGAAGAGTATGGGTATGAAACGCCAGATCTCGGAAGTGTTGCGGGAATTAGGAGAAAAAGGAGAGTTGGAAGAGATTTCGACAGGAAGATATAAAATGCGGCAGAGAGGGGCTTATATTACCGGTGAAGTCGAGTTGACAGCCAAAGGTTCGGCCTATATCATTTCAAACGAGAGTAAAGAGGATGTGTTTGTTGCTTTTCCTAACCTCAAACACGCCCTGAACGGAGATAAAGTGAAGGTATTGGTATATGCCCGGAGTCGTGACCGCCGCCCCGAAGGAGAGGTGGTCGAGATCCTGGAACGGAAGAAAGGTACTTTTGTCGGCGTAGTACAACGGTCGGCGAATTACGCTTTCCTGATACCGACCGGTAAGCAGTTGCCCTATGATGTGTTCATCCCGACGGAACATTTGAATGGAGCCGAAAACGGGGATAAAGTGGTGGTAAAAATCAAAGATTGGCCTGAAAGTCAGAAGAATCCTGTGGGAGAAGTGATCGAGGTGTTGGGGCGTCCCGGGGATAACGATACGGAAATGAATGCGATTATGGCCGAATATGAATTGCCGGTGAAGTTCCCGCCCAATGTGTTGAAAGCGGCTGAAAAGATCCCTTTGGATATCCCTGAAGAGGAGATCCGCAAGCGCCGCGACTGCCGCGAATTGACTACTTTCACTATCGACCCGAAAGATGCGAAAGATTTCGACGATGCCCTTTCTGTCCGTACGTTGAAGGAAGGCGTGTATGAAGTCGGTGTGCATATCGCCGATGTCAGTTATTATGTCAAAGAAAATACGGTGCTCGATAAAGAGGCTTATGCGAGGGCTACCTCGGTATATCTTGTCGACCGGACCATTCCGATGTTACCGGAACGCTTGAGTAACGGGGTTTGTTCGTTAAGACCCGATGAAGATAAGTTGTGTTTTTCTGCTATTTTTAAATTGGACGCTAACGCACAGGTTTTGGACCAATGGTTCGGGCGTACGGTGATCCGTTCGAATCGCCGGTTTACTTATGAAGAAGCTCAGGAGCGGATCGAAGGTGCCGAAGGGGATTACCGGGAGGAAATTCTGCTGTTGAACCGGTTGGCTCAAAAATTACGTCAGGATCGCTTTAAAGCCGGAGCGATCGATTTCGACCGGGTAGAGGTGAAATTCAACCTGGATGAAAAGGGACATCCGGTGAGTGTGTATTTCAAGCGTTCGAAGGAAGCCAATAAGCTGATCGAAGAGTTTATGTTGCTTGCGAATAAGAAAGTGGCCGAACGGATCGGTAAACCCAAGAGTGGAAAAAAAGCACCTACTTTCGTATACCGTATTCACGAAAACCCGCTGCCTGAAAAGTTGGAAGAATTCAACCGTTTTGTGGCTAAATTCGGGTATGGATTGAAAACAGGTAGCCGCAAAGCCCTTACTTCTTCGATGAATAACCTGATGGCCGAAGTAAAAGACAAACCCGAACAAAATATGATCGAAACCCTGGCGGTACGGACGATGGCTAAGGCTGCCTATTCGACCGATAATATCGGACATTATGGTCTGGCTTTCGATTATTATACCCATTTCACCTCACCGATCCGGCGTTATCCGGATGTGATGGTGCATCGGTTGCTGCAACGTTATCTGGACAGTGGACGCTCGGTCAATAAAGAAAAATACGAAGAATATTGTAAGCATTCGTCCGATATGGAACAGGTGGCGGCTAATGCCGAACGTTCGTCTATCAAGTACAAGCAGGTGGAATTTATGGCGGATAAAATCGGACAAGATTTCGAAGGTACGATTTCGGGTGTCACACAATGGGGATTTTATGTCGAACTGGAAGATTCGAAATGTGAGGGATTGGTGTCGATGACCGAATTGGATGACGATTTTTATGAATTCGATGAGAAAAATTATTGCATTGTCGGACGTCATCACCATAAGATCTATCAACTGGGAGACCGGGTAACGATCAAAGTGGCTAAAGCGAATCTGGTGGCTCGCCAATTGGACTATGAGTTGGTTAAGGGAGCAGACGAAGAAGGGGTGATCAGGCCTTTGGGAAAGAGCCGGGAAGACATCGGCCGGAAATCGAAAACGAAAGGCAGGAAAAAGGAAAATAAACCGAAAGGAAAAAAAAGAAAATAGGGATGTAAAAACTTGATAAGCTATGTATTCATTTACAATTTGTTTGCTGATTCTGGTCGTCGGCTACTTTGTATATGGCCGTTATGTAGAGCGGGTATTCGGGCCGGAGGCGAAAAGGCCGACTCCGGCATTGACAAAAGCCGACGGAGTGGATTATATCCCCTTGCCGACCTGGAAGATCTTTATGATTCAGTTTTTGAATATTGCCGGTTTGGGACCGATTTTCGGTGCTATCATGGGGGCTAAGTTCGGGACGGCTTCTTATTTATGGATTGTCTTGGGGAGTGTGCTGGCGGGGGCTACGCACGATTATTTTTCGGGGATGTTGTCGATCCGGCATGGAGGTGAAAGTTTGCCTGAGATTATCGGACGTTATCTGGGGATGACCACCAAGCAGGTGATGCGTGGTTTTACAGTAATCCTGATGGTGTTGGTGGGAGCGGTTTTCGTTGCCGGGCCTGCCGGTTTGCTGGCTAAGCTGACACCCGATGCTTTGGACACCTCTTTTTGGATAGTCGTCGTTTTCCTTTATTATATTTTGGCAACCCTGTTACCCGTAGATAAGATTATCGGAAAGATTTATCCCATTTTTGCTATTGCTTTGTTGTTTATGGCTGTCGGGATTTTAGTCATGCTGTACGTCAATCATCCGGTTTTACCGGAGTTGTGGGACGGCTTACAAAATACCCATCCGAATGCGGCGAATCTGCCCGTTTTCCCGATTATGTTCGTGAGTATCGCCTGTGGGGCTATTTCCGGTTTTCATGCCACACAGTCGCCGATGATGGCCCGTTGTATGAAGAGTGAGAAATACGGACGTCCCGTTTTTTATGGGGCAATGATCACGGAAGGTATCGTGGCTCTGATTTGGGCGGCTGCGGCTACTTATTTTTATCATGAGAACGGTATGGCCGAAAACAATGCTTCCGTCATTGTAGATGCCATTACGAAAAGTTGGTTGGGATCGGTGGGAGGTATTCTGGCGATTTTGGGTGTGATAGCTGCTCCGATTACTTCCGGCGATACGGCTTTCCGGTCGGCCCGTCTGATTGTAGCGGACTTTATGGGCATGGAACAGAAAAGTATCCGCCGCCGTTTGTATATTTGTGTCCCGATGTTTCTGGCTGCTATAGGATTGTTATTGTATAGCCTCCGGGATGCTGCGGGATTCGATATGATCTGGCGGTACTTTGCCTGGTCGAATCAGACCCTCTCCGTCTTTACCCTTTGGGCCATTACGGTTTATCTGGTACAGACGGGTAAAAACTATTGGATTACTTTGATTCCTGCTTTGTTTATGACCTGTGTGTGTTCGACCTATCTGTGTATCGCTCCCGAAGGTTTCGGATTGACTCAGATCGTATCTTATTATATCGGGTTGTTCTGTGTTCTGATCGCTGTCGTTTGGTTTGCTGTATGGAAAAGCAAAACCCCTCAGTCTCCCGGTGATTTAGTCTCCCGATAACTCAGCAACTCAGCAACTCAATAACTCAGCAACTCAGCAACTCAGCAACTCAATAACTCAGCAACTCAGCAACTCAGCAACTCAGCAACTCAACAACTCAGTAACTCAACAACTTTTATGAATAGGTATAATTTTGATCAAATGATTGACCGTCGGAACACCGATTGTGTGAAATACGACGGTTTGCAGGATGTTTTCGGTTGTGCGGATCTGTTGCCGATGTGGGTGGCCGATATGGATTTCCGGGTTCCCCCGGAGGTGCAGGAGGCAGCACGTAAATGTTGTGAACAGGGGATTTTCGGTTATACGTTCCGTTCGGATGATGGTAAGGATGCTTTTCGTAATTGGGTGAAACAGCGGTATCGTTGGGAGGTAAAGGAAGAATGGTTGTCTTCCAGCCCCGGGATTGTTACTTCACTGGCGATTTCTGTCCGGGCTTTTACTAAGTCCGGCGATAAGGTGATGATTATGACTCCGGTATATCCTCCGTTTCATGCCGTAGTAAAGGATAATGGCCGCGAATTGGTATGTTGTCCTTTAATAAGAGATACCGAAAAGTATGTGATCGACTGGGAATGCTTCGAACAGGGGTTACAAAAAGGAGTGAAAATGCTCATTCTGTGTAATTCTCATAACCCTGTCGGACGGGTGTGGACCCGTGAGGAATTGGCAAGGATCGGAGAATTGTGCTGCCGTTACGATGTCCTGATTCTATCCGATGAAATTCATGCAGATCTGGCTTTGTTCGGACATCGGCATACGGTTATGGCTTCTGTGTCGGAGGAGATCGCTGCCCGTACGCTGACCGCTATGGCTCCGAGTAAGACTTTCAATATCGCCGGTATGATGAATTCGGTGATTATTGCTTCCAACCCTGAGATTCTGGAGGTATACAATCGTGAATTAACGACTTTGCACCTGGACTTGGGAAATATCTTCGGACACGTTACTTTGAAAGCGGCCTATCGGTATGGGGCCGGTTGGTTGGAGGAACTGACCCGGTATCTGGAAGGGAATGTACAGTTCGCTTTGGATTATTTCGAGAGAGAACTACCACAGATCAAAGTATTGAAACCCGAAGGTTCGTTTTTATTGTGGCTGGATTTCCGGGGGACCGGTTTGTCGCATGAAGCCTGTGGAGAACGATTGGTGAAGATAGGAAAAGTCGGACTGAACGACGGTCTGGAATTCGGTGAAGAGGGCAGGGGATTCCGCCGGATGAATATCGGATGTCCCCGTTGTGTTTTGGAAGATGGCCTGGAACGGATAAAAAGAGCTTGTCTGTAAATTTTTTGTAAAGGATTATTTATGCAAAACAAAAATGAATGTCTATAAAGTTTTTTCTGTACAGATTTTAATTTTTGGAAATAAGTAGGGAAAGAAAGGTACTGACGGGAGAGTGGGGAGGAAAAGAGGGTAAAAGCAGGGCAGCCCTTGATTTTCAGATAGAATCGGGTGAGGATTATCTGTTGAGTTCCGCTTCCAGCATTTTTTTCAATTCGGGGTTGGAAGGCCGGGGAGCATCTGCTGAGACAATGTTGCCTTTTTTGTCAAAGACCATGAAACGGGGAATACCGTTGATTTTATAGTCTTTTGTGATTTTGCTCCAGCCATTGGCTAAGAGTTGGATACCTTTTAACCCCTCTGTTTCGATGAAATCCAGCCATTTTTGTTTGTCTTTCGCTTCATCGACAGAAACGCCTAAAAAGACCACATCGGTGCCGTGCATCTCCTTCTTCAGGTTTTTCAGATGGGGGGATTTCCTTCCGGCAGGGGCTGCACCAGGTGGCCCAGACGTCTACCAGTACCACTTTCCCCTTGAAGTCGGACAGCGATACTCTATTGCCTTCCACGTCGGGGTAGGTAAAATCCGCCGCCGGGGAACCGGCTTTGGTGTCATACAGAGGAGCTCCTAACGCTTCGATACGTGCTTTGAGAGAGGGCGTTACAAAATATTTGCCGTATTTTTCCATACCTGCCGAATATTGTTCGTAGGATCTATATCGGCGAAACTCATTGTTCTGCAGATATTCGCCTATCAGATGGTCGTTGTGTAAAAAGGTAATCACATCGTCCGGATTATATCTCTCTTTTTCCCCTGACTCCCGGTTGGTAAACTCGGCGTACACGCCCGGCATTCTGACCCCTTCCGGAAATTGCGATACGACATCCGTCGTATATTTCTGCGGTGAGGCAATGTGTTTGTAGTACTCCGGCCACATGAACTTTTCGGGATGCTTGTCACGGGGTGTGGCGAGGAAGAGCAGCGCATAGAAATCCGTGGAATAATCCACCTATATTTTCGTGCAGGATGATATTCAGCTCACGTTGGCCTGTATATTTTGCTTCCTGCGAAAGCATACCGACGAAAGAAAATATCAGTGTCGGATCGGTTCCGGCAGGTAAAGTTAATTCGTAGTGGCCGTCGTTGTCCGAAACGACACCGATATTGGTTCCTTTGATCCGTACCGTCACGCCGGGTAGGGGACTGCCTTTGCTATCCGTCACTTTCCCTTTGATCACCGTTTTTTCCTGTGGGGCGGCAGCATCTGCTTGCTTGACCACAATATGATTACTGTTCAATATATAGGTGAGACCCAGGGGATTCAATAATTCATCCAGCACTTTGCGGATGTCTTCCTGCCGGGCTTCGACATCCACTTTCCCTTTTGAGTCGGTGAGCAGGGTATTGTACAAAAATTTCAGTCCGGTCTGGGCCTCTATCCGGTTGAAAACTTCTTCCAGAGAAGTTTGTTTCAGATGTAGGTCCAGTGTATACTGTTGGGAATACACTTTCCCCTGGACACCACACACGAGTGTCAGCATAAAGAATAGCACACATTTCATCATTCTGCTTACTTGTTGCAAGCCACCGGAATCTTTCCAATCCGGCAACAACCGATTGTTTTTTTTCATAAATTTGTTGTGTTAAAACGATTTGTAAATTGTTTATACAAGTTTGCAACCGGTTCTTGTGCAAGAAGAAGCGGTTGCTTTTTTTATTTTCTCCTGACAATAACCTCCTTTCCTTTTATGTCGAATGTAAGTTCGTCCATCAGCTCGAAGGTGTGCAAGACCTCCCGGATGGAAGCATGACGATTGATTTTCCCCGTGTAAAGAATAGATTTCAATGCTTCGTTCTGATAATGGGTGTCGAACAGATACCAGCATCCCAGTGTTTTCATGACCTCTTCCAGGGGTTGCCGGTAAAAGGCAAACACGCCGTCTTTCCAGGCTGTATAATAATTCACGTCCACGGTTTGCTGCAACAGTGTTTTCCGGGTAGCGTCGTAATACCCCTGTTCGCCCGGTTTCAGGACGATCCATTGTTCCGTAGTGCCGATCCCCATCGATACGGTTCCGCTGATCAAGGTGGTCGCTTCGTTCGTGTCGTCGGGGTACGCCTTGACATTGAAGGAAGTACCTGTCACTTTTACCGCCGAGTGTTCCAGGCAAACCAGAAAGGGAGAACGGGGATCACGCTTCACGTCGAAATAAGCTTCACCACTGAGATATACGATTCTTTCACTCCCCGGAACGAATCAGTCAGGGAAGCGCAGACGGCTCTCGGCATTCAGAAATACGGTCGTGCTGTCGGGCAACAGGAAACTGAATTCTCCACCCCGGGGTCCTTCCCGGCAATGGTAAACAGGTTGATCACCGTTTGCATCTCCGCAAGCGGCTTGAATGACCACCCGTCCCTGATCGTTATGCAACTTCATTTGCTGTGTATCCGTTTGCCGTAGTGTATCCAATAATACTGTTTCGCCTGAAGGGGTAATCAGCCGGGCCATGCGTTTTCCGGGATATATAGAGGTCTCCTCGCTGGCTAAGGGGAGAGAAACAGGAATCTTGCTATACCGGTAGACTGCCAGTCCCCCGAAAAGAATAGCGACAGAAGCTGCTGCTACCAGCCACCACCGGCGGTTGCGCCGCATGTTTCTTTTACGGACCACCTGTTGCCACCCTTCCCCGGGGTCGTAGCATCCGATTTTGGACAACAACTCATTTTGCCGTTCATCGTCACACCATTTTTGGAAATAAATCCGGTGTTTTTCCGATTGTGCCAGCCAGTTGTCCAGTTCTTTTTTCTCCGGTTCGGATAGTTTCCCAGCCCAATGACCCAGAATAAGCCGGATAATAGTAATGTCGTTTTTTACTCCCATTTTGCAACCATTTTGTATTATTACACGATGATATGCAAAAAGGGGTAAATGAAAATGAATTTTTTTATTTTACCGGTGACTTCGGATTAATTAAGGAAAAAGTAACCGAAATCACAGACCGAATAATAAGGCGAACAGTGGGTACAACTCTTGCAGATTTTTTCGCAGTATCTGTTTGCCCCGTTTCTTTTGGGCTTTTACCGTTTCCATACTGATTCGCAGGGTTTGGGCCGCTTTCTCGTTATTCATCCCCTCGAAATAGCACAACTCGAATACTTTACGGCATTCCCGGGGTAATTTTTCTATTGCTTTTCTCAGCCGGCTGAAAATTTCCGTTTCGATCATCCGGCATTCGAATTCGTCCTGTTCTCCTTCATGTTTCAGATAACTCAGGTAGTGTTCCCGCGAGAGACGGTTGCGTAAATGGTTCAGACAATCGTTTTTTTATGGTCAGATATAAAAAGTTTTTCAGATGTTACTCACTTTGGACTGACTGTCGCTTTTCCATTAAGCGGACAAAAACCTCCTGAACGATGCCCCGGGCCGTTTCATCGTCCTGTACATACCGAAAGGCAAAATAACACAGCGAACTATACCAGGAAGTAAAGATTTTTTCTACTTCATAGGCATATGTCTTTTCCATACTCATGCTTTCGTCGTTAGTTATCTGTTGCGCGACTTTTATGCAAAGATAAAGTATTCCGCTTGATTCGCAAAAGCCACTGGCTGAATCCCGTATCAAAAATACTAAATTTCTACATGTTCAGATTTTCTTACGCTGCCAGGAAGCGAATCTCATGAAAAGCCAGGACACCAGACCGATGAGGGTTCCATAAGTAAATTCACTGGTCCATACCCATTCTACGCGGGTGGATATGTAAGAAGCGAAAAACCAGACAGAAAAGGTGTAGGCGATCAGTACGACAGATTCCAGTATCAACGCATTGGTCGTATTACCTGTACCTGATACGGCTTCGAACAGTGGAATTCCGAAGCTCATAGCGATCGAAGCACAGCAGATAACCAGCAAAGAAGGAATAGAGGCATCGGCTAAGACCAAATCGTCGGTGTAGATAGAGAGCACCGTATGAGGGATAAACAAACAGCATAAGAGTACCGGCAGAATGGCGATCAGCCCTTGTCCGATCGTTTTGAAGACAGTCGGCATCACTTCGTTTTGTTTCCCTTCGCCGATCAGGCGGCTGGTGAGCGTATTGGCCGTTGCACCGAAAGCAAATACGGGGATCATAACGAGCATATAAACACTTCTCACAATACCGGACACCGCAATCGGTGTCTCGCCCATATGTTCGACCAGAGCGAAGAAAATAAACCATGTCCCGAAAGAAAG
>ENA-UEOJ01000888-UEOJ01000888.1-human-gut-metagenome-genome-assembly--contig:-NODE-888-length-23036-cov-3.577508_pt1 | contig 23036 bp, 20 predicted proteins | sample MGYA00242885_ERZ507886 | MGnify/ENA primary metagenome ERZ507886 (study PRJEB26167, sample SAMN06115505) | human gut metagenome | host: Homo sapiens | place: China:Anhui | collected 2015-08-07 | study... | reverse complement strand
TGTTCGTCCGGCACCTCGCCATGCAATCCATCCGAACAGATGATGAAGCGGCCGGTCAGATCGGCGACATATACGTCGGGCATGATGCCATCCGGATCACCCAGACATTGGGTGATGATGTTGCGTGGAATGGTCGCCTCCGCCTCTTCCGGCAACATCTGCCCGGAATCGATGGCTTCTTGGCGCTGGGAATGGTCTCGCGTGATGCGGGTCAGCGAAGCGGCGTCCCACACGGGAATGATATCCGTGGCGGGAGCATCGGCATGCGCCAACGGACTGAGATGGTAGGTGCGGGAATCGCCGACATTGACCACATAGGTCTGGTCCGAGAAGTCCTGATCATCGGCGTCACTGAACAAAGCAGCGCTGCGGGCGCTGGCGGAATCCGCATGATCTTGGGGCAGTACCAAACCGGAGCAGGTTGTGCCGGCCACGCCGCCAAGGCGGTCTCCCAGATCGAGAATGTCGTGCTGGGCCCGTGCCAAGGTGTCGTCGATATCCTGACGGGTGCGTGAAGGCATGGCGGCCAATTGTGCGAAATGCTGGGCAGCCAACTGGCTTGCCTGCTCGCCGCCTTTGCCGCCGCCCATGCCGTCACAGACCATGAACACGCCTTGTTGCGCGAATCCGGTGTCTTGGTTGTTTTTGCGCCTAAGACCCACGTCACTGGTCATCGCGATACGGATGGAGCCTGTGGTCATGACGCCTTCCCCTTCTTACGCGTGCGCTTGACATGCGTCGTGTGCGGCTTTGCTGCGTGCCCATTTGACAGTATAGCCACGCTTTTCAGGGAAAGTCGTGTACGTATCCTCCTGAAACGCGGCAAAGAAGCGAGCATTGCCTTGCGTAATTGGTCGACTCCTGTCCAATATGTGGTGGCTTGGCCCGATTCAATGTCTTGCCCCGAGAACGTGGCGTAGTCGGCTTCCCGGCCAAGCTGGATCAAAGCCTGGTCATCTGTGCCGAGTTGACGGGCGATGGCACCGGCCTGATCTCGACGAGTGCCCTTGGCTGTGATGCCGCTTTGCTCGGCAAGCATGCGTATGGCATTCCAACCTGCTGCCACACGGGCTTTCGGACTGCCATGCCGCCGCGCTCGTGCCAGCAGTATGGCCTTGAACATCAGAATCAGACCGCAGGCGATGAGTAGGGTCCACAATGGGCTGCCGTACAGGGCCACCTTGCGGGTCACTCGCCAGAACCGCGCCCAGAACAGGTTGGTCGGCGAATCATCGGCGTCGGCGCCGGCAGCGTCATCGTGGGCCTGGGCAACGGTATGCAGGGCTATATTGAAGAAAGCTTTGCCGACATGGGCACCGACTCCCTGACGGTGCAGATCTTAGGCCGGGGTTCCTCCCGCAGCGTGTCCGAGGAGCAGATGTACGCGCTGGTGGAGGATAATCCCGACTTATTCAAGGAAATCTCCCCTACCGTTACCATGATGGGCGCGCTGAAAATCGGCAGCGACACGATTTCCACCTCCTCTATCACCGGTGTCAGCGAGGATTATTTTGATATGAAGGGCTACGAGGTGGCCCAAGGCCGGGGACTGGATTACGTGGACATGAACGCCCGGAAGAAGGTCTGCATCGTGGGCCAATACCTGAACATGGCCTATTTCGGCGGAAACGCCGTGGGCCAGACCCTGAAGATCAACGGCACCACCTTTACTGTGGTGGGCGTGATGGCCCAGAAGGGCAGCGAGCTGGAGGAGGGCGGCACGGACGACTGCGTGTTCCTGCCCTATTCCACAGCAGCCCGGCTGAGCTTTACCGGCACGATTGGCAGCTACACCATCACCGTGCAGGACACGGACAATATCTCCGAGGCCAAGACGTTTTTGGAGAATAAGCTCTACGATATTTTCTCCGATGATGACGCCTATACCGTCATCTCCATGGCGGAGATGGTAGAGGAAATGAACTCCATGGTAAACATGATCATCTACATTCTGGCGGGCATTGCCGCCATCTCCCTTGTGGTGGGCGGTATCGGCATTATGAACATCATGCTGGTGTCCGTCACGGAGCGGACCCGGGAAATCGGCATCCGCAAGGCCCTGGGCGCCAAGGAGGGAGCCATTCTGCGGCAGTTCGTCATTGAGGCCGCCACCACCTCCGCGCTGGGCGGATTGCTGGGTATCGGCTTAGGCTATGCCCTCTCGTCCGTTGCCACCACGGTCATTGCAACGCTGATGCCGGATACCCCCATTACCGTCAGCCCCAGTCTGGCGGCGGTGGCTATCGCCTTCGGCGTCTCCGCCGGAATCGGTATTGTATTCGGCTATCTCCCCGCCCGGAAGGCGGCAAACCTCAACCCCATCGACGCTCTGCGGTATGATTGACGTTTACGAACCGTTTACAAATTTTTCATGGCCATTTCAGAAATGGGGACTATGATACAGACATCACCAGTTGAGAGAGCCGCTTACCGGCCCGGCTGATGATTTCGAGAGAAAAAGCCATTCTTTCAAATAAACCCCAACGGCTTACTGCCCGCCCGGGAGGAGTCCCAAATCGGCAGACCAACCATTCCGCCGCTCAGCGGCGTTTCAGATAACCCTCTTTTTCATTACCTTTTTCTTTTTCCATTTCTTAAACGGCACCGGGACCGGAAGCGGACAGCTTCCGGTCCCGGTGCTTTTCGGCTGCTTGGGGCAGAGAATGGACAATTTCGGCCGATTTTCTTTGGAATTTTAAGTTTTATTTTGCGTTCTGCATTACAAAGAAGCTGAAAATAGCCTATAATAAATCAATTAGTCAAATTTTGACAAAGGGCGGGAAGTGTCTGTAGACAGGCGTTTTGAAAACGCCGTCTTTTGTATCTATGCCGGACGGGAACCGGCTGCTGTATGACGGGAGGACCATTGGATGATTTCCATGCTGCGGGAGCTGCTGACATTTTTAGGCGCACATTTTTATCTGGTCCTCATCGGCTGCGGCGAGCTGGTGCTGGCGGTAATTTTATTAACGGCGCTGTCAGAGCGGCGAAACGGCGCCCGGCGGCGGGTGCCCGTGACCGTCCCCGGCTCCGGGCCGGAGCAGCTGATGCTGCGGGAACTGGCGGAGCAGGAGGACGAGGCGTGTCTGTTGCTGCGCCGGAGCGATTTGCTGCCGCTTTATGCGGCGGGGGACCTGACAGCGGTGCTGGGCGTGGGCGTTGACACCCTGCGAAACGATTTGGCCGCCGTACTGACGCAGCTCCAGACCCCGGAGGAGGGCCGCCGCTTCTGAAAGCAATACTGAAGCTGGGACGGTGGGAAGGACATTTCCGCAGACCTTCAGCTTCCAAATGGGCAGTGGGTCCGGGTGAAGGCCCACCGCTGCGGGGACAACGAATATGACCTTTTTATCATCCGCCGCGTCACGGCGGAGCGGGAGAAGGTGGCCGCCTATGAACGGTGGCTGTATCAGGCGGAGGAGGCCAGCCAGTTCAAGACCAGCTTCCTGTTCCGAATGTCCCACGAGATATGACCGCCCATGAACGGCATCACCGGTATGCTGACGCTGGCAGAGGGGCGGCTTACGCCGGAGCACCCCGCCATGCAGTATCTCACCAAGGCCAACGAGCTTTCCGGGCATCTGCTTTCTCTCATCAATGACATTCTGGATATGTCCCGTATCGAGGCCGGAAAGGTGGAGCTGGAGCAGGCGCCCTTTAGCCTGCAGTCGCTGGGCGGCAGGCTGTACGATATGTTTGCCAAAACGCTGGACGCCGACGGCATCCACTACGTCGCTAATTTTGAGGAGATGACAGCGGACTGGGTCATCGGCGATGAGCTGCGGATCAGTCAGGTCATTATCAACTTCCTCTCCAACGCCGTGAAATTCACCTCTCAGGGAGAGATCATTGTGACATTCCGGCAGATGATGCTCCGGGACGGTAAGGTGGATTTGATGGTGCGGGTGCACGATACCGGCATCGGCATGAAAGCGGAGTTCATCAGCCGTATTTTCCGCCCCTTTGAGCAGGAGGACACCAGCGCCACCCGCCGCTTCGGCGGTACGGGTCTGGGTATGGCCATTTCCGACCAGCTGGTAAAGCTCATGGGCGGGCAGATTGTGGTGGAAAGCCTGCCGGAGAGCGGCTCGGACTTTACGGTGTTTTTATCCCTGCCGGTGATGGGCGGACGCACCGCTACCCGGACGATTCGGGGACTGGCGCGGCCCGACGCGGCGGATATTCCCATTTACGCCCTGTCGGCAGACGCTTTTGCAGAGGATGAGCGCCTCTCCCGGGAAAACGGCATGAACGGACATCTGACAAAGCCTATTGATTTTGACGCCCTGTGGCAGATCGCGCAGGATATTGAAAACAGAAAGGAGACTGCTAAACGATGAACTGGAAACGGATGAAGGTCGTCGCTGCGGTGCCGGTGGCACTGGCCGTTACGGCAGGCGCGGTCCAGCTTGGCATCAGCTATCGGAACGGAAACGGCTTCCACCCCTTCGGGACGGACCGGGAAATGAAGAACAACCAGATTCTTTTCCCGGACAGTCAGGAGAGCACCGGCAAGCAGACGGATCAGACCGGGGAGGATGACAGCTCCTTTCTGGAAAAGGACAACAATAAGGAGGACAAGGCCCAGCAGGGTAATTCCTCCGACAACCTTTTTGACGGAGAGGATACCTCTAACCCGGAGAACCGTCCCACCGGCGCGCTGGCGCAGGGAGATGGGGCGGCGGCCGGTACTGCGGACAGCGCAAACGGCGGCCCCATTGGGGTTGACGGTGTATATGAGGTGACGGACGATACCAACAGCGCGGACGTGATTCTCCCCGGCGGCAATACCGGAAACAGCGGAATGACGATTCACGGCGGACAGGGCGGCTCCGGCAGCGGCGGAAATGGGAGCGGCAGTGGAAACGGCTCCGGCAGCGGCGCTAACGCAGGCGGGAACGGCGGCGGTACGGCAGGCGGCACCACCGGCGGCGGAACAACGCCCTCTCCCGCGCCCTCCAACGGACAGGATCCGACCTTGGGCTTTGGTTCTGCCTCTAAGGATACGATCATGACGGATCCGATTGAGCCGTCATGGACTTGGTCCTCCAAGAATTTGTTTACGGATGCGACGAAGGATAAGCTGTCGGACCATGACTATAATGTTATTTTCCAGCAGCCATTTTCCGCTAATATGGCTCACGCGGACGCGCTCTACAAGGGGCAGAAAAACATGATGCAGGAGATGATCTTCCACTCGCTGGAGGCGTATGTGGACGATACTGTCACCAGAGAATACTACGCTTGGACCGAGCAGGACCTCGGCCCGGACCGGTATGTGCAGATCACCGGTATTTCCTTTGATTTCTGGGGCGACGATATCATTACGGAATTTCCTGTTGATATCCCGGAGGACGCAGACACAATCGTTATCTGCGTTTCCTATCGTCTGTCACTGGATGACGAAGAATGGACCCCGGTAAAGGGCGAGTTTTGGGGCTTTGAGCGCCCCGGTGTGTCCTATACGCTGCTGACCGGGCGCACGGTGGTGCTGGGAGAGAAGCTGGAGTCCGAGGGGCGGTTATTGCCCCGGAGGACATCCTCAATCGTGGAAATCAGTACCCTGAAGCTTATTCTGGCGTTTTGAACCTGATGGCCTATCAGCAGGGTATCTTCGGCAAGGAGAACAAGGTGCTCACCAAGCTGTTCCCCGGCTGGAAGGAGAATGGCGAGCTGGTATCCTTCATGTATCCCATAACGGTGGGGCGTCATGTACTGGAGCCCGCCGGGCTTGTGCCGCTGAGCGAGAACTATCAGGTGGAGCTGGAGAGCTACTGGATGAAACCGGATTATTCCGTCAGCGCGGATGTACGCTATGCCTCCTATGTGTTCCAAAGCTGCAAAAAACTCAAGGAGGTCACGCTGCCCGGCACCAGCCCGGCAGAGGGCATTGACCTCAGCCGAGGCGTGTTTGCGGGCTGCTCCGCGCTGGAAAAGGTCACTTTCGGCTATTTTAACAGAACAGGAAGTATGTATTACGATACGTTCAACCAGTGCTCCAACCTCAAGGACATTGTCTTTACCTGCAAGCAGCCCCCGAACCTGACAGTATATCCCGGCTATCAGATGGTGTACCCGTTCCGGTTCAACTCCTATGATTGGAACGATGATGCAACGGAGCTGGCGCACCTGCACATCACTGTGCCGCAGGGCGCGGAAGACGATTATATGACCGCATGGCGTTATCCCATGGCAGGCTACACGGCTGTGGGCGATAAATCTGCCTATCAGGAGATGTGGGATACGATCTATGATGAGATCACGGACGAGCATTTCAACAATTTCGATTTCAGCGAGGTCACGGATGATGAGGTCCGGACGGAGCTGGAGCATCGGCTCCTTGCAAGTGAGAACCGTGTCCGCCGGCTGCTGGGGATGGAGATCGTTGACGAGGTGAGCTACACCTACCGCTACATTGTCAATGAAAACGGCTTTATTACGCGCCTGCTGATCGTGTCCGCGGGCCGGTACGCGCAGGACGCCACTGTTCTGAGCAGCCGGATCGGCGTGACGGTCATCAGCGCGGCGGAGGATGTGACTGCGCCTGTGCCTGTGCGTACTACGCTGGGCGGCGGCTGTGAGGCGGTGCTGCTTCCGGTGGAGCAAAAGCCGGGAGAGAGCTACCGTATTGTCTGCTAAAACGAGCAAGGGAGAATGAGGATGCCGTCTGCAACCGGGTCTGAAAAGCTATGGAACAGGCACAGCGACAGGGGACTGAACCTTTTATGGGACAGTCTCCTGTCCTTGCTGCTGTTATGGAGCACGCTGAGTGTGCTGGCGGCCCAGTGGGGTACGCTGGCCCCGGCGGCGCTGTGCTTCTGCGCTGTGCTCAGCGGCGGTGAGCTGTCTGAGCTTACGCGGCTGCGCCATACGGCGGCGGAGGAACTGCATACGCTGCGCTACGGAGAGGCCCCTCTGTCGCAGGGCAGCCTTGCGGACGCGGGACGCCTCAATGAGAGCGACGCGGCTGTGCTGGAGGTGCGGACGGAGCAGGAAAAGACTCTGTACCTCCGGGCCTATGTGGGCGCGGAGCTTTCCGAAAATGTGTGGTCACCGCTGCCGGGGGAGGCCTATGGCGGGGACTATGCCGGAATGCTGGACTGGCTGGCGGAGCAAGGCTTCGATCCCCTGACCCAGTCGGCATTGTACTACGCGCTCTTCGGAGAGGAAGCGCCGGAGCCGCAGCAGCTTCAGGTGGATGTCACCGGGGGCGCACGGTGCTATCTCTATGCGCCCATCACGGCGGAACGCGTTGACGGGGCGCACTATGGCGAGCGGCAGGACCAGCGGATGACCACGCGAGGCCCGCTGGGAAAGCGGGCGCGGCATAGGCCGACCAATGGGTAGTTTGCATGGTCACTTCGCATAAAAGGAAAATAACCGTGCGGGACCGTGCCTGTTGGAAACGGATAAAGAAAGAAAACTCTGGAAAAAACCGTTGACTTTTGCGAAGCGGTTTGCTATCATCCAACCATCACAAACGCAATGACACAGAGTAGTAAGCAGGGCGATCCTCTCAGAGAAGTGCCGGTTGGTGCGAGGCACAGCGCGATCAAGCTGCCGAACTGGCTGTACAGCGGCTGCGTCGAATTGGAAGTAGATGCAGACGGGAGCTCCCGTTACAGTAGCAGGGATATGATGGTATCCCGTTGAGTGTGTTTCCAATACAGGAAACAAAGAAGAGTGGTACCGCGGAGGGTTTTCTACCTTTCGTCTCTTCTGCCAACCGGCAGGAGCGACGAAAGGTTTTTTGTTTTTCCTGCCAACCATCGGACAACATTTGCAGGAGGAAGAAATCATGAAAACCAACACCAAAGTCCCCAAGACGCCCTTCTTTGCCGCCTTTTCCGTCGGCGCGGTCCTGTTCTCCGCTCACGCAGGCGGCGGCTTCGCCACCGGCAACCAGGCCAACACCTATTACGTGGGTCTGGGCTGGACCGGCATCATCTCCGCCATCGCGGCCATGCTGCTTTTGACCCTCACCATGCGGGAGGCCATGATCATGTACAACTCCCGTGGCCTGACGAGCTACAAGCAGCTTTTTGAAACGCTGTATCATCCCTTTGACAAGATCGAATGGGCCTTCGAGGTATTCTTCTACATCATGGTGCTGATGGCCGTCGCCGCCGCCATCTCCGGTGCAGCCTCCGCCCTGAACAACTACTTCACCATCAACTACTACATCGGCGTTGCCATTGTCGGCGTCATCGTCCTGATGCTCACCATCTTCGGCGCAGGCATCGTCCGGGCCGCCTCCACCTACATGGGCATGGCCATTCTGGTCACCGCCATCAGCATCTATGTCATCGGCATCTTCAAGAGCGACAGCAGCATCTTCTCCGTCCTCGCCGCCGACTTTGAGACCACCGGCTTCATGAATATGCCCAAGGCCATCCTCAACGCCTTTACCTACGCCGGTTTCCAGTGCGTGACCCTCCCCACCATGATCGCCTGCGGCACCACCATGAAGAACAAGGCTGGCTGCGCCAAGGCCATGTGGATCTCCTTCGTGATGAACGCCGTCGCTCTGGTCCTCTCCGTGTTCATGCTCATGAGCTGGCAGAGCGTTTACACCGCCGTGGAGGGCGGCTCCACCATCCCCACCCTCACCGTCTGCAAGATCATCGGCATCCCCGCTATGGTGGCCGTTTACGGCACCTGCCTGCTCCTCTGCCTCATCTCCACCGGCGTGACCACCATCTTCGGCTTCGTGGCCCGGTTTGAAAAGCTCCCCGTGTTCAGCGGCATCCAGTCCGCCCCGGTCCGCAGCGCCATCGTTTCCGCATTCATCATCGTCCTCTCCATGACCATCTCCATGGCCGGCCTCACCAACATCATCAAGTACGGCTACGGCTACTGCGGCTATCTGGGCATCGCCGTTGTGGTGGTCCCCTTCCTGACCGTTGGCGTATACAAGAACCGTAAATACTGCAAGGAGCACGCCTTCGCCAATGCCAACGCCGAGGAGGAAGCCACTCCCGCCGTTCGCAGCAGCGTCCGTGCCAATCCGGTGACCGCCGACTGAGCCCGTCTCATCAACCAAGCGTTTTTTAAGAGGTGTTTATTATGCAAAAAGCTCTTTTTCCGGGATATACCGTAGGCCCTGACGCCTATGACGATATTGTCAACATCTGCTCTGCCTATGGCAAAAAGGCCGCCATCATCGGCGGCAGGAAGGCGCTGGCCGCTGCGGAGCCTCAGATCCGCAAGGCGGTGGAAGGCTCCGGCATCGAGATCACCGGCACCTTCTGGTACGGCGGCGAGGCCTCCCGCGAAAACATGGATATGCTCCGGCCTCAGGTGGCGGACGCCGACATGATCTTCGCGGTGGGCGGCGGCAAGGCCATCGACACCTGCAAGGTGCTGGCTCACGAGACCAACCGGCCCTTCTTCACCTTCCCCACCATCGCCTCCACCTGCGCCTCCTGCACCAGTTTGGGCATCGTGTACCATCCCGATGGCAGCCTGCGGGAATACTCCTTCTCCAAGATCCCGCCCAACCACATTTTCATCAACACGGAGATCATCGCCAACGCCCCGGCCCGCTACCTGTGGGCCGGCATGGGGGATACCATGGCCAAGCACTATGAGTGCACCATCTCCTCTCGCAACGATGTGCCCGCCCACTCCGACGCTATGGGCATCGCTCTCAGCTCCATGTGCGCCGCTCCCATCCTCCGCTGGGGCAAGCAGGCCATGGCGGACTGCGAGGCCCACAGGGTCACCCCGGAGCTGACGGAGATCATCGAGGCCATCATCATCTCCACCGGCTATGTCTCCAACTTCGTTCAGGTGGACTACACCACCGGCATGGCCCACGCCATGTACAACGGCTTCACGATCCTGCCCTCCACAGAGGAATACCACCATCTCCACGGCGAGGTAGTCTCCTACGGTATCCTGGTCATGCTCACCGCCGACAAGCAGTACGCGGAGCGGGACCGGCTGCTGGCCTTCAACCGCTCCATCGGCCTGCCCACCCATCTGGCGGACATCCACGCCAGACCGGAGGACCTGCCCGCCGTTACGGAAAAGGCGCTGGCGGGCATCGACGTCCGGGTCTGGCCCTACCCCGTCGCCCAGCAAATGCTGATCGACGCGGTAATGGAGCTGGAGCAGGTCGGCTGATCCGGCAAGGCGAACCGTTTCCGCCAGAAAAAGTCAGAAAAACCCCCGGAGCAACAGGTCGATCAAGACCGGTTGCTCCGGGGGTCATCCTTTCATTTGGGGAGAGAAACAGCAGACTGAGGGAAGCGGCATGGGAGATCCCCCCTGCCCCGCCACGAGAAAAAGCCCTGTCCGGCGCAATCACACAGATTCCTGCTTCTCCCGCTCGCTGATTTTACATTCAAAGCGGTCCTTGTTGGAATCCTGCGGGATGGGGGTGGGATAGCCGCCGCCGAAGCAGGCGGTGCAGAAGCCGCTCTCCGTATGGTCGGCCAGCTTCACCACGTCGCTGAGGCTGAGATAGCCGAGAGAATCCACACCGATGATTTCAGCGATCTCCGCAACCGTGTGGTGGTTGGCGATGAGCTTGTTTTTGTCGTCAATATCCGTGCCGTAGTAGCATTCGGACACAAAGGGCGGCGCGCTGACCCGCATGTGGATCTCCTTCGCGCCGGCCTTGCGCAGCAGGTCGATGGTGCGGCGGCAGGTGGTGCCGCGGACGATGGAGTCATCGATCAGCACCACGCGCTTGCCCTCCACCACGGAGCGGATGGGGTTCAGCTTGATGCTGACCTCATTTTCCCGCATATCCTGCGTGGGAGAAATGAAGGTGCGGCCGATGTATTTGTTCTTGATAAAGCCCATGCCGTAGGGGATCCCGGACTGCCGGGCGTAGCCCATAGCGGCGTCCAGACCGGAGTCCGGCACGCCGATGACGATGTCCGCCTGCACGGGATGCTCCAGCGCGAGGAACGCACCGGCCCGCTGACGGGCCACATGAACGCTGCTGCCGTCGATCACGGAGTCGGGGCGGGCAAAGTAGATGAACTCAAAAACGCACAGTCTCCGGGGCGCGATGCCGCAGTGGGATCTGTCGGACTTGACGCCGTTTTTGTCCGCCACCACGATCTCTCCGGGCAGAATATCCCGCTCAAAGCTGGCGCCCACGGCGTCCAGTCCGCAGCTTTCAGAGGCGAACACCACGCTGCCGTCCTTCAGCCTCCCCATGCACAGGGGACGGAAGCCGTGAGGGTCCCGGACGGCGATCAGCTTGCTGGGGGACGAAATGACCAGAGAATACGCCCCCACCAGACGGTCCATGGCGGTGGAAACCGCCTCCTCGATGGAACCGTGCTTCAGCCGCTCCTGCACAATGATGTAGGCGATGACCTCGGAATCAGTGGTGGTATGGAAGATCGACCCCTGGCTCTCCAGCTGGAGACGCAGCTCCTGGGAGTTGGTCAGGTTGCCGTTGTGGGCCAGCGCCATGCGGCCCTTATAGTGGTTGACCAGAATGGGCTGGACGTTGCGCTTGTTGTCCGAACCGGTGGTGCCATAGCGCACATGGCCGACGGCGATGTTGCCAAGCCCCAGAGAGCGGAGCCGCTCCTTGGGAAACACATCGCTGACCAGCCCCACATCCCGCCAGGAGCGGAACAGGCCGTCATCGTTGACAACGATACCGGCGCTTTCCTGCCCGCGGTGCTGAAGGGCGTACAGAGCGTAATAGGCTAACGAGGCCACATCGGCGGTGACATTGGAGTAAATGCCGAATACGCCGCATTCCTCGTGGAGGTGGCGGTCATCGCCGGCAGCCGGAGCCGCCTTATCAAGATCAGAGCGTGCCATACATTTACTGCGCATCGTGATCCAGCAGACGCTTCATGATCTCGGCGTAGGCGTCCTCAACGCCGCCCAGATCCCGGCGGAAACGGTCCTTATCCAGCTTTTCATGGGTCTTGGCGTCCCACAGGCGGCAGGTGTCGGGGCTGATCTCGTCAGCCAGCACGATGGACCCGTCGGCCACCTTGCCGAATTCCAGCTTGAAGTCCACCAGCGTCACACCGCACTCGGCCCAGAACGCTTTCAGCACCTCGTTGACAGCGAAGGCATAGTTCTTGATGGTCTCGATCTCCTCTGCCGTGGCCAATTTCAATGCCAGCGCGTGATAGGTGTTCAGCAGAGGATCGCCCAGCGCGTCATTCTTATAGGAAAACTCGATGGTGGGCTGATCGAACACGATGCCCTCCTCCACGCCGTAGCGCTTGGCGAAGGAACCGGCGGAGATATTGCGGACAATGACCTCCAGAGGGACGATGGCAACCCGCTTCACCAGCGTTTCCCGCTGGCTCAGCTCCCTGACAAAATGGGTGGGGATGCCGGCCTTTTCCATTTTGGCCATCAGGCGGTTGCTCATCTGGTTGTTGATGACGCCCTTGCCGAGGATGGTGCCCTTTTTCAGACCGTTGAACGCGGTGGCATCATCCTTGTAATCCACGATGAGCAGCTCGGGATCATCGGTTTTGAATACTTTTTTTGCTTTGCCCTCGTAGATCTGTTCTAACTTCTGCATGTTCTGCTCCTCCTGCGCATCTGCGCATAAAAATGATCAAAAATGTCAATTGGCCGCGTACATCTGCCGGTACGGGTTTTTGCTGTCCGGCGTCACCACGGTGAAGGGCCCGTCCATCAGCACTTCCGCGTCGCCGCCGAACAGGGCGCACCAGCGCTCCACCAGCGGCCGCAGAAGGGCGGTCTCCTCCTCCGTGGGGGGATGGGGCGTCACCTGATCCGGGAAACGGATGGCGGAAACATCGCCTCTGAAAATCACGCGCCCGCCGTGCTGTCCCGTGCAGGGGAAATAACCGGCGGCGGGCTTTCCGTCCGTATGCAGTCCCAGCACCAGGATCGTGCCGCCTGCCTGATATTCCCCCAGAAAGCTCCCCGCCCGGCCGCCAATAACGATCACCGGCTGCTGGTCCTGATAGGCCTTCATGTGGATGCCTGCCCGATAGCCCGCGTTGCCCTGGACATAGATCTCGCCGCCCCGCATGGCATAGCCTGCCGTGTCGCCCACGCTGCCGCGGACCACGATGGAGCCACCGTTCATCGTATCGCCTACGGCGTCCTGCGCGTTGCCGTTAACGGTAAGGGAACCGCCCCCCAGATACGCGCCCAGGGCGTTGCCGGGGATGCCGTCGATCTCCACCCGGCGTCCGCTCATGCCCGCGCCGATAAACCGCTGCCCAAGGCAGCCGGTGATGCGGCATGACGGTCCGGCAGCCCGGATCGCCTCATTTAAGGCCCGGTAATCCAGACCCTTTGCTTGAATATCCATGAATTATCACACCTCCGCTGTTTTTCCGGTGGATCGGAATCATTTTTTGCCGCTTACTCTCCGGCGTGGGCCACGCCCAGAATGGACAGCTCCTTTTCCGTCAGCCCCACGGCCCGCAGCATCAGCCGGTTGCCCCGCAAAGCCTCGATGGAATTGATCCCCATGCCGCCCATGATCTCCATGATCTCGTGCTTCCACGCCGTCATCAGATTGATGAGGCGTTCCGTGCCCTCGTCGGGATCCAGCCGCTTGACCAGCTCCGGGCGCTGCGTGGCGATGCCCCACGCGCATCTGCCGCTCTGACAGGTGCGGCAGAGGTGGCAGCCCATGGCGATCAACGCCGCCGTGCCGATATAGCAGGCGTCCGCCCCCAGAGCCACGGCCTTGACCACGTCGGCAGAGGAACGGATGCTGCCGCCTGCGATCAGGGACACCTGATTGCGGATGCCCTCCTCCCGCAGCCGCTGGTCCACGGCCGCCAGCGCCAGTTCAATGGGGATGCCCACGTTGTCCCGGATGCGGGTGGGCGCGGCGCCGGTGCCGCCCCGGAAGCCGTCGATAGCAATGATGTCCGCGCCGCCCCGGGCAATGCCGCTGGCGATGGCCGCGATGTTGTGGACCGCGGCTACCTTGACGATCACCGGTTTCCGGTACTGCGTTGCTTCCTTTAAGGAGCAGATCAGCTGCCGGAGATCCTCGATGGAATAAATATCGTGGTGGGGCGCCGGGGAAATCGCGTCGGATCCCTCCGGGATCATGCGGGTGCGGGAAACATCGCCTACGATCTTCGCCCCCGGCAGGTGTCCGCCGATGCCCGGCTTGGCCCCCTGCCCCATCTTGATCTCAATGGCCGCGCCGGCCATCAGGTAGTCCTCGTGAACGCCGAACCGTCCGGACGCCACCTGGGTGATGGTGTTGCGCCCATAGCGGTAAAGGTCCTCGTGGAGTCCGCCCTCACCGGTGTTGTAGCAGATTCCCAGCGCCTCCGCCGCTCTGGCCAGACTCTCGTGAGCGTTGAAGCTGATGGAGCCGTAGCTCATGGCGGAGAACAGCACCGGCATGGACAGCTCCAGCTGCGGCGTCAGCTCCGTGATCAGCCGCCCCTGAGCGTCGCGCCGGATGCGCTCCGGCTTCTTGCCCAGAAACACCCGGGTCTCCATCGGCTCCCGCAGCGGGTCGATGGGCGGGTTCGTGACCTGGGAGGCGTTGAGCAGCAGACGGTCCCAATAGACCGGCAGCTCCTTGGGGCTGCCCATGGAGGACAGCAGCACGCCGCCGGTGGCGGCCTGCTTCCAGATCTCCTCCACGGCATCGGAGGACCAGTTGGCGCTCTCCCGCAGGGTGCAGCGGTTTTTCTCGATCTTCAAAGCGTGGGTGGGACAGTACGCCACGCACCGCTGGCAGTCCACACATTTGCTCTCATCCGCCAGCATCCGGCCGTGGGTCTCGTCAAAGCGGTGAACGCCGTTGGGACATTGCTCCACACAGACCTTGCAGTTGACGCAGCGCTGCGGATCCCGCACCACCTCAAATTGCGGCGGCACATAGAAATTTTTCATCAGTAAGTCCCTTCTTTCAACCGGACGATGACCGGCTCACCGCCCATGGGCGCCCATATATTCTCCGCGTCAGGCTCCATGACCCGGATGGCCGCCTCCTCGCTGGAAATGAACACCCGGTCATCCTTTTCGCCCACCACCATGCTCCGCAGCTTCAGCCGGTCGTTCAGCGCCATCAGTCCGCCGGAAAAGCCGAGGATGATGGAGAACGGCCCCGTCAGCAGCAGGCTGGGGAACACCTTCCGGAGATAGGCCAGCCGTTCCGCCTCCTGGGGCTCCTTGCTCTCAATGGTGCTCCAGAAGGGGGCCGCCATGACGGAAGCCGCCTCCTCCAGCGTCAGCCCCTGCCGCCGCAGAAGGTAGTCTGCGATGTAGGCCATGACCTCCGTATCCGTTTGCAGCGTGCACTGATAGCCGAACATCTCCACGCAGCGGCGGTTGGCGTCGTAGGAGGAGATCTCTCCGTTGTGCACCACAGACCATTCCAGTAGGGAGAATGGATGTGCGCCGCCCCACCAACCGGGGGTGTTGGTGGGATAGCGGCCGTGGGCCGTCCAGCAGTACGCCTCATACTCCTCAAGACGGTAGAACCGACCCACGTCCTCCGGATAGCCAACCGCCTTGAAGGTCCCCATATTTTTGCCGCTGGAAAACACGTATGCGCCCCGAAGCTCCGCGTTGATCTTCGTCACAATGCGGGCCACGTATTCCTCCGCATCCAGCTGCAGCCGGTTCAGAACGGACTGCATAGGCGCCAGAAAATACCGCCAGATCAGGGGCGCATCGGTGATCTCCGGGATCTGCCGGATGGGAATGTGCTCCGCCTTGACGATCTCAAAGCCCTCCTTCAGCAGCGCCTCACAGGTTTTGCGGGTGTCCCGGCTGTCAAAGAAGATGTGGAAGGCATAGTAGTCTCGGTATTCCGGATAAATGCCGTATGCGGCGAAGCCGCCGCCCAGACCGTTGGAGCGGTCATGCATGGGGATCATGCTCTCCACGATCTTCTCTCCCGTCATCCGGCGTCCCTCCCGGGAGATCACAGCGGAGATCGCGCATCCGGACGGGATGCGGACCTGCCCTTCTCTTTTCATGATGTTCACCTTCCTCAAAACGGCGTTTTTTCCGTTACGAAAAAAGACGTCCATTTTTCAGCAGAGGGTCACGCCTCTTGCCAAAAAATGAACGTCATTGCTCATCAAATATACAAATGATTTGTTATCATACTATAAGTGTTCTGTCTTGTCAATCCTTTTGAACTACCCACAACTGAAGTCGCAGACTTCCGGCAGCGGCGAAGCCGCTGTTCAGCGAAGTGAAAAGACTTTTTCGCCCCGCTAAGGCGAAGCCGCCCGGTCATGGCGACAGTTGAGCAAGCACTTTCCCTGTGACAACGCGCATCCCCGGCTTTTATCACTATACATTCAAGTTCAGACGTGCTATCATGTGCAAAATGGGCGAATGTCGAAGTGAAAACGAAGCAGAAAATTTCAAGCAACTAACAAGCAACTAATTTGAAGCGATTGAGGGACGCGTTATGAAAATCAGAAAGTACAGTGAAAATGATGTACCCGCCATGGTACATATTTGGAATGAAGTTGTCGAAGAGGGCGTTGCCTTTCCGCAGCTGGAGCTTCTCGACAAGGAAAGCGGCAGGGCATTCTTTGCCGCGCAGACGTACTGTGGTGTGGCAGATGACAACGGAACGGTTGTCGGGCTTTATATTCTCCACCCGAACAATGTCGGCCGGTGCGGGCACATTGCCAATGCAAGCTATGCGGTCGACTCCGCCTGCCGGGGAAAGCACATCGGAGAACAGCTGGTTTCCGATTGCCTTGTACAGGCCAGAAACAACGGCTTCAAGCTAATGCAGTTCAATGCCGTGGTTGAAAACAATACCCATGCCCGACACTTATATGAACGTCTTGGCTTTGTGCAGGTAGGAATGATCCCAAACGGATTTCTTATCACGCGTGGCGTAATACCCCTGCCTTTAGGCATGGGGATATAAGCCACACATTGTTCCCTCGTAACAAGACTTCCGAGGATTGTGTTAGATGCCGTTGAGTGGTATAATAAATCCATGGAATATAAAAGCAATCACAATGTGGTGTACTCCTGCAAGTATCATGTAGTCTGGTGTCCAAAATACCGCCGCAAGGTCTTGATCAACGGTGTCGATATACGCTTGAAGAAACTCATAGAGGAAATCTGCGGCGAATACCACATCGACATCATAGAGATGGAAATCATGCCCGACCACATCCATTTGCTCATGGAGGTAGACCCGCAATTTGGCATACATAAAGCGGTAAAACTAATAAAAGGGCGAACGTCCCGTGTTTTGAGGCAAGAGTATGGATGGCTCCGCTCAAGGATTCCGTCTTTGTGGACAAATTCATATTTTGTTTCTACCGTTGGCGAAGCGCCTTTGTCGGTCATCAAGCAGTACATAGAGAACCAGAAGAATGTGTGAGGTATCGAGATGGAATACAGCTATAAATTCCGCGTCTACCCCACCGCGGCGCAAGCGCGGCAGATACAAAGGACGTTTGGCTGTTGTCGGTTCGTCTGGAATCACTATCTCGCGTTGCGGAAAGACCTCTATGAGCAAGATGGAAAGACAATGAACTATAGTACCTGCTCTGGGGATATGACACAGCTCAAGAAAACCCTTCCCTGGCTGAGAGAAGTAGATGCAACCGCTCTGCAATCTTCTCTGTGTGATTTAGACACGGCATATCAAAACTTCTTCCGGCGTGTGAAACAGGGCCAGAAACCCGGCTATCCAAAATTCAAGAGCAAGCACCATAGCAAGAAAAGCTATAAGAGCAAGTGCGTGAGGACGAATATCAAGGTGCTGGACAAGGCGGTGCAGCTCCCAAAACTCGGCTTTGTAAAGTGCCGTATCTCCAAAGATGTCAAGGGGCGTATCCTGTCCGCTACTGTCAGCCAGAATCCAAGCGGGGAATACTTCGTTGCCCTCTGTTGCACCGATGTAGAAATAGTGCCGCTGACCTCTACCGGGGCGGTAGCCGGTATCGACATGGGCCTGAAAGCATTTGCAATCACCTCCGATGGCGTAGAGTATCCGAACCATAAATACCTGACACGGAACCAGAAGAAACTTGCCAAACTCCAGCGGCAGTTGTCCCGAAAATCAAGGGGCAGTAACCGCCGGGAAAAGGCGAGGATACAAGTAGCCCGTCTCCACGAACACGTTTCCAACCAGCGGCAGGATATGCTCCATAAGCTGTCCACCAGCCTTGTGAGAACCTATGACCTGATTGCGATTGAGGATTTGGCTCCGTCCAATATGGTCAAGAACCACAAACTTGCCCGGTCTATTTCTGACGCAAGCTGGGGCGAGTTTCGGCGGCAGCTGGAGTACAAAGCGGCGTGGTACGGAAAACAGGTGGTCACGGTCGACCGCTTCTTTCCGTCCAGTCAGCTTTGCTCCACTTGCGGTGCTCAATGGCCAGGAACGAAAGACCTGTCCGTCCGGGAGTGGGCTTGCCCCAAGTGCGGCACTATCCATGACCGGGATGTAAACGCCGCAAAGAACATTTTGAATGAGGGCTTGCGCCTGTTGGCGTAGCAGAAACATACGGTAGGGCGGGACACGCCCAAACCTATACGCTCGGGGACACCGTGTAAGACCTCGCTGGTGCAGGCGGTGGTGGCTGAACCGAGAATCCCCCGGCTTTAGCCGTGGAGAGTGTCAAGAAGGACGGCTCCTACCAGAATATTTTCCTGTATTACCATGTGCTGTGACCATTCCGCCCCGCAGCAAGGGGGCTCCCCTTCCTCGGTCACAGTTGGAGTCTGGATCTGCCGTCAGCTACCGCACACAAAGGAATAGCCGAAGAAAGCGGATGCACGCTTTGTGGCGTGCATCCGCTCAGTTTGTTGAAAAAGTCTTTTTCCCACCAGGCCGCGCAACTCTGTTGCTTACTTCGATTTGCTTTGAGGGAAGCACTTCAGGCGGTGGCGGAGACCGCCGAGAACGCGTACCCGCCCCGGACCGTGCGGATATAGGTGTGGCTGCCGCCCATCTTTCTTCGAAGATTGGAGACGGTATTCGCCACGACCTTCAGGGTGTCCGCGCTGTCCCGGCCCCACACGGCGAAAAACAGATCCTCCTTGGAAAGCGTGACCCCCGGATTGCTGGCGAGAAGCAGCAGCATATTGAACTCGATCCGGGTCAGCGCCAGCGCGGTTCCGTTTTGAAACGCCTGCTGGGAACGTCCGTCAATGGTCAGCTCCGGGAAGGTAAGCGTGTGCCGGGAGCTGAGGGAGACCCGCTCTGCGGCGATGTCCTCCCGCCGCAGAAGGGCCAGGATCTTTTCTTCCAGATCCCTCTCTGCCCCATTTGCTTGAATGATGATCATGGTGTGTCTGTGTGTTACTCCGCGTCCAGCTCGTGGAGCAGGTTGACCATCTCGATGGCGCTGACCGCGCAGTCGTAGCCCTTGTTGCCCGCCTTGGTGCCGGCCCGCTCGATGGCCTGCTCAATATTCTCCGTGGTCAGAACGCCAAAGAGAACGGGTACGCCGCTTTCCAGAGACACGGCGGCGATCCCCTTGGAGACCTCGTTGCAGACGTAGTCATAGTGGCTGGTGGAACCGCGGATCACCGCGCCGAGGCAGATGACGGCGTCATACCTGCCGCTCTTTGCCATCTTGGACGCCACCAGCGGGATCTCAAAGGCTCCGGGAACCCACGCCACATGAACATCGTTCTCCCGAACCTCGTGCCGCAGCAGGCCGTCCAGCGCGCCGCTGAGGAGCTTGGAGGTGATGAATTCGTTGAACCGGGCGGCTACGATGCCCACCTTGATGCTTTTGGAGACCAGCTTTCCCTCGTAGGTTTTCATATTTAAGTACCTCTTTCTTTGTTAATATTCCAAAATGTGTCCCATTCGTGCCTGCTTGGTTTTCAGGTAGAACAAATCATGCGCTGTTGCCGCCATCTGGATCGGAACCCGTTCGGAGATTTCCAGCCCAAACTCGGAGAGCTGATACACCTTGTCCGGGTTGTTGGTCAGCAGGCGCAGACTCTTGACGCCAAGCTCCCGCAGGATCTGCGCGCCGAGGAAATACTCCCGCTCGTCCCCGTGGAAGCCCAGAGCCAGATTGGCCTCCAGAGTGTCCATGCCCTGCTCCTGCAATTCATAGGCCCGCAGCTTGTTGATGAGGCCGATGCCCCGGCCCTCCTGCCGCATATAGAGCAGGATGCCCCGGCCCTCGTTTTCGATCTGGGTCATGGCGGCGGCCAGCTGCTGTCCGCAGTCACAGCGGAGAGAGCCGAAGGTGTCTCCGGTCAGGCACTCGGAATGGACCCGGCAGAGAACGTCCTTCCCGTCGCCGATGTCGCCCTTCACCAGCGCGACATGGTGCTCGCCGTTCAGACGGCTCACAAAGCCGTAGGCTTTGAAATCGCCGTATTTCGTGGGCATATTCACCGCCGTGACCTGATCCACCAGCTTTTCGTGGCACTTGCGGTACGCCTGCAAGTCCCGGATGGTGATGAACTTGATGCCGAACCGCTCCGCCAGCGCCAGCAGCTCGGCGGTGCGCATCATGGTGCCGTCCTCCCGCATGATCTCGCAGCACAGGCCGCATTCCTTCAGCCCCGCCAGACGGCACAGGTCAACGGTGGCCTCCGTATGGCCCTCCCGCTCCAGCACGCCGTTTTTCTTCGACAGCAGCGGGAACATGTGGCCCGGTCTGCGGAAATCCTCCGCCTTCGCACCCTCCTCCACGCAGGCCATCGCCGTTACGGAGCGCTCGGCAGCGGAGATGCCTGTGGAGGTGGAAATGTGGTCAATGGATACCGTGAAGGCCGTTTCGTGGTTGTCCGTGTTGTTCTGCACCATCTGGGGGAATTGCAGCTTGCGGACAAAGGCCTCCGACATGGGCATACAGATCAGGCCCTTGCCGTGGGTGGCCATGAAGTTGATGTTCTCCGTGGTGGCAAACTCGGCGGCGCAGATGAAATCGCCCTCGTTTTCACGGTCAGGGTCGTCTGTGACCAGAATGATCTTTCCCTGTCTCAGATCTTCCAGTGCCTCGGGAATGGTATTGAAATTCATAGTAAAAACTCCTTATTAAAAGCCGCAGCGCAGCAGCATTTCTTTTGTGAGGGTGCTTTCGTTTGCGGGGGTATGCGGTTTCGTTTCTTCCGGACGCAGCAGCTTTTCTATGTACTTGCCGACCACGTCGGTCTCCAAATTCACCGGGTCGCCCCGGCGCCGCTGGCTCAGATTGGTCTGGGCCACCGTATGAGGGATGGTGGACACGGAAAAGCCCTCGCCGTCCACGGCGGCCACCGTCAGGCTGATGCCGTCGATGGTGATGGAGCCCTTTTCCACCACATAGCGCAATATCTCCGGCCCCGCGTGGACGGTGTACCAGACGGCGGTATCGTCCCGGTGGATGTTGGCAACGTGTCCCACGCCGTCCACATGGCCCGCTACGATATGTCCGCCGAAGCGGCCGTTGGCAGGCATGGCCCGTTCCAGATTGACTACGCTCCCCGCCGCGAGTCCCGCGAGGGACGAACGGTTCAGCGTCTCGTGCATCACGTCCGCCGAAAAGCCGTCAGGAAAAAGCCGGGTCACTGTCAGGCAGATGCCATTTACAGCAATGCTGTCTCCGATCCGGGTCTCCTCTAAAACGGTTTTCGCCTGGATCGTCAGGACGGCGGAGTGCTGCCCGCGCTTGATATTCTTGATCGCTCCGACTTCTTCTACGATTCCTGTGAACACGGATATTCCACCTCGCTTTCTATCAGAAGATCCTCGCCCAGCCGTTCCAAGCGGCTGTTTTTTAAGCGGAAGGCATCGTCCGGGGCGGGGACGCCCACGCCCTCCACGGGGGTTTTCGCATCCCTTCCGCCGAACAGCTTCGGAGCGATATACGCCTGCACCTGCTGCACGATGCCGCATTTCAGCGCGGCCCAGTTCAGCGTTCCGCCGCCCTCCAGCAGGATGCTGTCGATCTGTTCCCGCCCCAGCCGCTCCATGAGCTGCCGAAGATCCACATGGCCGTTTTCCTCATTCAGACAAAGCACCTGGCACCCGGCCCGCCGGTAAACCGCCTGCCTTTCCGGGTCGGCGCAGCAGGTGGCGATCCAGGTGGGGGTCTGTCCGGCGGTGGTCACCACCTGGGCGGTGAGGGGGGTGCGCAGATGGGTGTCACAGATCACCCGGATAGGGTCGCGCCCTCCCGGCAGGCGGCAGGTGAGCCTGGGGTCGTCGGTGATCACCGTGCCCACCCCGGCCATGATCGCCCGGTGGCGGTGGCGCAGGGTCTGGACGTGCTGCCGGGCCTCCTCTCCGGTGACCCATTGGGAGGCCCCGGTGTGGGCGGCGATCTTCCCGTCCATCGTCATGGCGTACTTCATCACCACATAGGGCCGCCCGGTGCTGATATACTTGAGAAAGGCCCGGTTGAGCCGGTCGCACTGGGCCTGCAGCACATGCTCCTCCACCTGAACGCCGTGCTCCCGCAGCAGGCGGTTCCCCTTCCCGGCCACCAGGGGGTTGGGATCGGGGGAACCCACCACCACCCGGGCGATGCCCGCCTTTAAGATGGCTTCGGTGCAGGGGGGCTGGCGGCCCTGGTGGCAGCAGGGCTCCAGCGTGACGTACAGCGTGGCTCCCGCCGGGTCGGCGGTACAGTTTTTCAGTGCGGCACGCTCAGCATGAAGGTCGCCGCATCGGGCGTGATATCCCTGACCGATGATCTGATCGTCCTTTACGATGACAGCCCCCACCATGGGGTTTGGGCTGGTCCATCCGGCCCCCTGTTCCGCCAGCTTTAAGGCCAGGGCCATGTATCGCTTATCTGCTTCCGTCATGCTTGCTGCGCTCCCTTCGGGGACGAAAAATGCCCCGGACCATCAAGTCCAGGGCGGGGGAGCTGCCGGCAAGCGCCCACGGTCCTCGCCGGACGGCAACAAAAAAGCTCTGGAATACAAATTCCAGAGCCAAGGTCGCCGAAACCGGGATAGACCGGGTCTATCCTGCCATACGAAATCTTCTTTCATCCAGACTATACTGTCGGCTTCGGAATCTCACCGAATCATGCCTTACGGCTCGTGGGCTGTACCACCGGTGGGGAATTGCACCCCGCCCTGAAGACTGATATTTTCTTTTTCTGCCGTCAGTATACACAGGGAGCCCTCCGATG
>ENA-UEOJ01000866-UEOJ01000866.1-human-gut-metagenome-genome-assembly--contig:-NODE-866-length-23346-cov-3.847866_pt1 | contig 23346 bp, 10 predicted proteins | sample MGYA00242885_ERZ507886 | MGnify/ENA primary metagenome ERZ507886 (study PRJEB26167, sample SAMN06115505) | human gut metagenome | host: Homo sapiens | place: China:Anhui | collected 2015-08-07 | study... | reverse complement strand
CAAAGGGCAGGTATGGAAATGCCCGAAAACACCTATGATGACAGTATGAGCAAGCTCAGAATGAGAATTTATGAGGCAAACCGTGAGGTGGCGAGGTTTTTTCATTCAACCTTGATTTCGCCGAGAGGGCAGAGCGGATTAAATTATCTTAGGGGCAGGGCGCTGTCTGACCGCACAATAAGGCATTTTGGATTAGGTTTTGCCGATGATGATTGGAATTCACTTTGTAATTTTTTAAAAAGCAAGGGCTTTTCGGAATATGAGATTTTATCTGCAAATCTTGCCTTTAAAAACAGGAGCGGAAACGGAATACACGACCGATTTGTAAATAGGGTTATGTTTCCTATTATAGATTTGCGTGGCAATGTTATAGCTTTTGGCGGCAGAATTATGACTGACGAAAAGCCGAAATATCTCAATACATCCGATACACCCGTATTTAAAAAGAGTGAAAATCTTTTTTCGCTTAATAATGCAAAGAGTTCGGATACACGCACATTGATTTTGTGCGAGGGATATATGGATGTTATTGCGCTCAATCAGGCAGGCTTTACAAATGCTGTTGCTACACTCGGTACGGCACTTACCAACGAACAGGCTGTACTTATGAAAAGATATGCCGATGAAGTTATAATTTGCTATGACGCTGACGGTGCAGGACAGAAAGCCACCGCAAGGGCGATACAAATTTTGAGAAATGCAGGACTTCCTATTAAAATTCTCACTGTTCCGAGCGGAAAAGACCCGGACGAGTTTATTCGCTCAAAGGGAGAAAACGGGCCTGCGGCTTTTAAACTTTTAATAGACAAATGCGGCAATGATGTTGAGTACCGACTTATGAAATTAAGGGAAAACTACAATCTTACCACTACTGACGGCAAGGTTGCATTTCTTAACGATGCGGTAAAAATTGTTGCCTCAATCGAAAGCCCCATTGAGCGAGATGTTTTTGCATCTAAACTTTGTGCCGAGCTTGAGATTGACAAAAATGCCTTTAATGCTCAGATTGCAAAAATTAAAAGGCGAGGCAGAAGAGAGAACATTAAAAAGGAAACCCGACAGATTCAATACGAGCTGAACGGACAGAATGATAAAATAAACAAGGAGCACTATAAAAAGCCGAGAAGTTCAAGCGCAGAGGAGGCTTTGCTTGTTTATTTAATCAACAATCCCGATTACGCAAACAGTATTTCAGAGAGGGTCACTCCCGATAAATTTTCAAATTCGCTTATCAGGCGCTACTATGAATATGTGCTTGGCAAAATAAAGAGCGGATACGAGCCGCTTACAAGCGTGGCGTCCGACTTTAATTCAGACGAGGTTTCGTATCTGTATAAGCTGATTTCCACTACAATTCCTGCCGCATCTACAAGAGAGGCGGTTGAAGAATACATAAAGGTAATTAATGAAGAAAGCAGTAAGCTGACTTCGGACAAGCTTGCCGAAATGTCGGCAGATGACATTAACGATTACATAAAAAGGTTGAAACAGAATAAAAAATAGTAATATTTATCCTGTTTCTTTAATATATAATCATTTGGACATTCAGAAAGGAAAATGAGTATGAACGCACCTCAGGACAAGAAAACAGTTGTAAAAGAGCTTTTAGAGCTTGGCAAACAAAAGGGACAGCTCACCAATCAGGATATTCTCGATGCAATCGGCGAGATGGATTTTGACCCCGAACAGCTCGAAAAACTCTATGACAATCTTGAGCAGCAAGGTATTGAAATCGTTGAGGATATGGGCGATATTAAGATTGATGACATTGACCTCGGCGACGGTAAGGATTCCGACTTTGTTGCAGACGGTGCAGTCACCGTTGATGACCCTGTTAAAGTATATTTAAAAGAAATCGGCAGAGTGCCGCTCCTTTCTTCGGAAGAGGAAATTGACCTTGCTATCAGAATTGCAGATGGCGATGTGCAGGCAAAACAGCGCCTTTCAGAGGCTAACCTCCGTCTTGTTGTAAGTATTGCAAAGCGCTACCTTGGCAGAGGTATGCAGTTCCTCGACCTTATTCAGGAGGGTAACCTTGGTCTGATTAAGGCTGTTGATAAGTTCGACTACACAAAAGGCTTTAAGTTCTCAACATATGCTACATGGTGGATCAGACAGGCTATTACAAGAGCTATTGCAGATCAAGCAAGAACAATTCGTATTCCTGTTCATATGGTTGAAACTATTAATAAGGTTAAAAAGGTACAGAGCCAGCTTTTGCATCAGAACGGTCACGAGCCAACTCCTGATGAAATTGCAGAGGAGCTTGATTTGCCTGTTGATAAGGTTAGAGAGATTATGCGTGTTGCTCAGGAGCCTGTTTCGCTTGAAACTCCTATCGGCGAAGAGGAAGACAGCCACCTCGGCGACTTTATTCCTGATGACGGTGCACCTGCTCCTGCCGACGCTGCGTCACACACAATGCTCAGAGAGCAGCTTTCAGATGTTCTTTCTACTCTTACTCCAAGAGAAGAAAAGGTTTTAAGACTTCGTTTTGGCCTTGAGGACGGCAGAAGCAGAACTCTTGAAGAGGTCGGCAGGGAGTTTAATGTAACTCGTGAGCGTATCCGTCAGATTGAGGCAAAGGCACTCAGAAAGCTCAGACATCCGTCAAGAAGCAGAAAGCTCAAGGATTATCTTGATTATTAATTAGGTATTGATTATGGTTACTTTTGAAGAATGTGCTCAGATGCTCGATGAAATTGCAGACTCAATGCCGCAGGAGCTTTTTCGTGATTTAAACGGCGGAATGTCGCTTGAACCGCAGGCAAAGTTGCATCCGCAAAGCGTAAGAGGAGAGCTGTTCATACTCGGCGAGTATGTAAGAAATTCAATCGGAAATTCTATTGTGTTTTACTACGGCAGTATAATGAAAGTTTACGGAAGATTGCCTAATGACAGGCTTTACAGTGAACTTGAAAAAATTATGCACCATGAGGTAAAGCACCACAACGAACACCTTTCGGGTTGCGATGACCTCGGTCTTTGTGATGATGAACAGATAGTATCTTATTTGAAAAGTAATGGTATAAACGGATAATACATAAAAGCTGTATCGAATTTTCGGTACAGCTTTTGTTTTTTAGTTTTAAGTTTTTATTCTAAATGTTGGAGTAATATTAATAAATAATGGTTTAGCAAATTATTTGTCGGGCAACAAAGTAAAGCAAAATGCGACAGCGGAAAGGAAAAGCCACACTACTTTAACTACTAATTTGCCGATTTTCAATGGCAAATTAGCCACACACTCAAATTTTTGTGTCCTTTATAATACCGTTCTCTGCTTTGGTTCAAATGTGACTTTCTTACTTTCTGCCACTAATTAGTCTTGACTTTCGTTTAATATTAAAGATTTGATTAATCTAAAATTTAATTATTCTATAATATAATTATAAATGTTTATTAATATATCAAATCAGTGTGTTTTCATCATTTTATGGGCTCTGCCCAAACCCGCAACCCTTTAAAAAGGGTTGACCTAAATTTTAGATTTACTTTAACTTATCAATTTTTAAATAATTACACATTGAGTATTTGTCCCGGATACAGAACATTTGGATTTCCGAGGTTGTTTTTATCCATAATGTCCTCTACCGTCATATTATACATTTTTGAAATATACCAAAGAGATTCTCCGGGTCTTACAATATGTGTGCGTGGCGACTGAGAAGTTCCTGCCGGAATCGCAAGTGTTTCTCCCACATAAATTCTGTTTGCGTCTGCTATATTGTTATATCTTAAAATGTCGTTCACCGTTGTTTGAAAAAACTGCGCAATTCCAAACAAAGTATTTCCGGGTCTGACCGTATAGTAAACAATATCCATATTATTCCTCCTTGCTTTTCTATTATAATATGCCTGCCGTTTTGCATTGCTACTGCTCTGAATATTTTTTGACAGCTACGGCAAAATATATTAGGAGGTAATAAAATGAAAATTACAATTAATTCAGTAGTTGGCAGAGAAATTATTGATTCAAGAGGCAATCCGACGGTGGAGGCAACGGTAGGTCTTACAGACGGAACATTTGCAAATGCGGCAGTGCCGTCGGGTGCGTCAACAGGTGCGTACGAGGCGGTGGAGCTGCGTGACGGCGGAGAAAGATTTGGCGGCAAAGGCGTAAAAAAAGCAGTTGCAAATATCAGCAAGGTGATTGCGCCCGAACTTTGCGGAATGTCGCCGTTTGACCAATGTGGAATTGACAAAAAGCTGTTTGAGCTTGACGGCAGTAAAAACAAGAAAAATCTCGGCGCAAACGCTGTACTTGCAGTATCGGTTGCGGTTGCCAAGGCGGCGGCAAAGTCGCTCAGACTTCCGCTTTACAGGTATCTCGGCGGTATTTATTCGGTAAAACTTCCCGTACCGATGATGAATATTTTAAACGGCGGTGCTCACGCCGCAAATAATATTGATATTCAGGAATTTATGATAATGCCTGTTGGTGCAGAAACCTTTTCTGACGGTTTACAGCAGTGCTGTGAAATTTATCATAGGCTCGGAAAAATTCTTTCGCAAAAGGGAATGGCTGCCTCTGTGGGGGACGAGGGAGGATTTGCTCCGAACCTTGAAACCGATGAAGAGGCTATTGAGCTTATAATTGAGGCAATCGCAAGCGCAGGTTATAATACCGATAACACAAAGATTGCGATTGATGCGGCGGCGTCTGAATGGTACAGCGATGGTATTTATCATTTGCCAAAAAGAAATTCGGTGCTGAAAACAAGCGATCTTATTGATTATTTTGAAAATCTTTGCAGCAAGTATCCGATTATTTCAATAGAAGATCCGCTTTCGGAATATGACTGGGAGGGTTGGCAGAATATTACTCAGCGGCTCGGCAGTCAAATTCAGCTGGTTGGCGACGATTTATTTGTGACCAATACAGAAAGACTTTGCAAGGGTATTTCGATTGGTGCAGGCAATTCTATTCTTATAAAAATGAACCAAATCGGAACGCTTACCGAAACCTTTGAGGCTATTGATACGGCGCAGAAAGCAGGCTACACAACTGTTATTTCTCATAGGAGCGGTGAAACAGAGGACACTACTATTGCTGATATTGCGGTAGCCGTAAACGCAGGTCAGATAAAAACGGGCGCTCCTTGCCGTACAGACAGGGTGTGCAAGTACAACAGACTTTTGAGAATAGAAAGTCTGATAAAGGGTTCTTCGGTTTACGGCTTTTAAAAATCAAATTAAATAAATTGTCAAATTTTTGTCATTCTAAAAAGGTTATTCGGCTTATTCAGGGGTTGAATGACCTTTTTTATATTGTCGTTTTATAAGATTAATTGAAAAATATATAAAAATGCGAGTTGTTGTATAGCAATATGCACAATAAAAGCGAATAAAATTCTACGTTATAAAGTGGCGGATTTAAAATATAATTCTTTAAAAGATATAAAACAACTTGTAAATTATGTTAGAATGATAAATAAAATAATATAATTATTTATTATGTATAATACTGTCCTAAAGTAAGCAGTGTTATTTTGGTCAATACTAAAACTGAATATTTTGTTTCTGATGGCGGCTTTTATAAGCAGACAAGAATTCTGAAAGGTATTGCCGCAGAGTCAGGAGGCATTTTTATTGTTATTAAAAAGATTAATTACAGGGGCATTAACAGCAATGATTATGGCAGGTATGTGCGCATCTGCAATCAGCGCAGCAGAAAACAAGAAGGTTGAAAATAAAAAGGTGAATTATCAGGCATATGCAGCCGAGCTTGACAAATCGGCGTATTCGGGCAATGACCTCGGCGCTGTATGGTCTAAGGAGTCTACTACATTTAAAGTATGGGCACCTAAGGCTGATACAGTAAAGCTCAACCTCTACGAGCATGGCAGTGACGAAGAGGGTGACGGTGGTTCTATTTCAACCAAAACCATGGAGCTTGACAAAAAAACAGGCATATGGAGCGTTAAGGTTAGCGGTGACCTTGCAGGCAAATACTACACTTACAGCGTAAAAAACGGCGACAAGGTTGCTGAAACAGGCGATGTATATGCCAAGGCCTGCGGTGTGAACGGCGTGCGCAGCATGGTAGTAAATCTCAGCAGCACAAATCCTGAGGGTTGGGAAAACGATGTTCATGTAACGGTTTCAAATCCTACCGAGGCATCTGTATGGGAAGTTTCGGTTGCAGACTTTTCTTCTTCGGAGTCAAGCGGTGTTTCAAAGGCAAACAGAGGCAAGTTTCTTGCATTTACCGAAGAGGGTACTACTGTAAACGGCATTCAGGGTGGCACACCAACCTGCATTGACTACCTTAAAAAGCTCGGTGTAAAGTATGTTCAGGTTATGCCTTTCTATGATTTCGGCTCTGTTGACGAATCAAAAGACATTATGTCGCAGTACAACTGGGGTTATGACCCTGTAAACTATAATTGCCCTGAGGGTTCATACTCTATAAATCCTTATGACGGTAATGTTCGTATCAAAGAATGTAAGCAGATGGTTCAGGCTCTCCATAATGCAGGTATCGGTGTAATTATGGATGTTGTTTACAACCACACCTACACACCGGATTCCGTATTCCAAAATACAGTTCCTAACTATTATTACAGAATGAACGAGGACGGCACATTTTCTAACGGCTCAGGCTGCAGCAATGATACTGCATCGGAGCATAAGATGTTCCGCAAATATATGGTAGATTCAGTTACTTATTGGGCAAAGGAGTACCACATTGACGGTTTTCGTTTTGACCTTATGGGACTTCACGATGTTGAAACTCTCAATCAGGTAAGAGCGGCGCTCGACAACCTTTATGATAACGGAATCGGCAAAAAAATTCTTATGTACGGCGAGGCTTGGAATATGTCTACTGCTTGTGACGAGGGCACAGTAATGGCTAACCAAAATAACCTCAAGCAGCTTAATGACCGCATAGGCGCATTTGACGATACTATTCGTGATGCTATTAAGGGCAGCTCAGGCGGTACAGACGGTGCATTTGTGCAGGACGGAAGTAAAAAGGGCAATCTCAAGGTTGGCATTGCAGGACAGTCAGACCGCTCATCGGGTTGGGCAAATGTTCCGTCACAGTGCGTTACTTATGCGTCTTGTCACGATAACCTTTGCCTTTATGACAAACTTGTTGATTCGGTTTACGGCAGAGATTCAGAGTACAGAAAGCGTTACGAAGATTTAGTTGCAATGAATAAGCTGTCTGCTGCCATTGTAATGACTTCGCAGGGTATTCCGTTTATGCTTGCCGGTGAGGAATTTGCAAGAAGCAAAGACGGTGACGAAAACTCTTATGCGTCAAGCCGAGAGGAAAATATGCTTGATTGGAACAATATCAATGAATACAGCGATATTGTTGAGTATTACAGAGGTTTAATGCAAATCAGAGAAGAATTTGCGGCATTTAAGGATTGCACGACACAGAGTGCAAATGCAATTAATTATTTAAATGACTTGCCAAAGACAGTTGTAGGTTACAAACTTAACAACAAAGAGCAGGGCAAATGGAATGAAGTTTGCGTTCTTTTTAACGGCGGTGATGAGTCACAGACTGTTAAAGTTGACGGAAAGTGGGTAATCGTTGCGGACAACGAAACAGCAGGATTAAGAAACCTCGGCGAAGTTGACGGCAGTGTAGAGGTTAAGGCTCACTCAGCCGTAGTTATGGCAGACAAGCAGGGCTTTGAAAACGCAGCGCTTACAATCAGAGAGGGCGCAGTTGTTGTTGACTATTACGATAACAAAACTCAGGAGCTTATCTCTACACAAACCGTAACAGGCGGTATCGGTAAGGCTTATGACCTTGCTGAAAATGCTTTTACTCTTAACTATGACATAAAGAAAACCGACGGTGACGCAAAAGGGTTCTTTACAGACGGAGTTCTTCACGCTAAGGTTTATGTTGAAAAGTACGAGGGTACTTTTTCAACAGTTACTTACCACTTTGTTGATAAAGAGAGCGGTAAAGATTTAGTTGACAGCTATTCAATTAAAAACAGAACAGGGGTTGAGTATTACACTCCCGAAATTCCGGGTATTGAAAATTACAGACTTATACTCGACGAACTTCCGAACAATGCTTCCGGTGTTCTTCCTAACAAGGATTTTGATGTAACCTTTAAATACGAAAAGATTGCGGATGATGACAAGTCAAAGGACGAATGCAGAGTAAATGTAATTTATATGGATGGCAGCGGTAAGGTCGTTGAAAAGACAACTCTTACAGGTGCAGAAGGAGAAGCTTATACGGCAGAAGAAAAAGAATTTGAAGATATGACATTAAGATTTGTTCCGTCAAATGCGAACGGTAATTTTACAAAAACAGAAGTTAATGTAATTTATTCATATTCAAACGACCCTGACCCGCTTAAGTCGGTTATGGTTGTTGTATATATTGCCGCAGGTCTAATTCTTGCAGGATGCGTTGCAAGCACTCTTTATACAAATATTAAAAGGAAAAAGGCTTTTGCCGAGTCTATGGATATAGACGAATGATTTTAGGTAGTTATTCCCACAAGGGATAGATTATAAAAAACAAGGAGGAAATAAAGCTATGAAAAATACAAAGAAATTTGTTTCTGTTGTTCTTGCATTTTGTATGCTCGGTACAACAACAGCTGTTACTTCAATGGCTGCAACAACCGATGCCGAAACAGTATCAGGCAACTCTGTAGCAGTAGATACAACTGCTACAAAAGCACTCGAGGAACTTGACGCAAATTACAGATATGATGGAGATGACCTCGGCGTTACATACACTAAAGATGCCACAACTTTCAAAGTTTGGTCACCTACAGCAACTGACATTAAGGTAAATATTTTTACAAAAGGTTCAGACGATGAACAGGGAGCAAGTAAGGTAGCCTCTTACCGGCTTGAGAAAGATGATGCTACAGGCATTTGGGAGATTAAGCTTACTGGCGAATGGAAAGACTACTACTACACCTACACAATCACAGTAGTTAATCCTACAACAGGCGAAACAACAACAAGTGAAACACAGGATGTATACTCAAAGGCAGTCGGTGTAAACGGTAACCGTTCAATGATTGTTGATCTCGACTCTACAGACCCTGACGGTTGGGACAAGGACACTCATGTATTCCAGAACGAAGTTACAGACAGCACAGTTTGGGAACTCCATGTAAAGGACTTCTCATATGACGCTTCTTCAGGTGTATCTGAAGAAAACCGCGGTAAGTACCTTGCATTTACAGAAAACGGCACAACACTTAACGGTGAGGGCAACATTTCTACATGTATTGACTATCTAAAAGAACTTGGTGTTAATACAGTACAGCTCAATCCATTCTATGACTATGCTTCAGTAAACGAGGCAGGCAACGATGAGCAGTTTAACTGGGGCTATGACCCACAGAACTACAATGTTCCTGAAGGCTCTTATTCTTCAAACCCATATGACGGTAATGTAAGAATTAAAGAGTGTAAGGAAATGATTCAGGCACTTCACGATGCAGGCATCAGCGTTGTAATGGATGTTGTTTACAACCATACATATTCAACAGACTCTTGCTTCCAGAAGACTGTTCCTAACTATTATTACAGACTTAACAAAGCTGGCACATTCTCAAACGGCTCAGGCTGCGGCAACGAGTGCGCAACAGAGCGTGCAATGTACAGAAACTATGTTATTCAGTCATGCCTTTATTGGGTAAACGAGTACCATGTTGACGGCTTCCGTTATGACCTTATGGGTATTATGGATGTTGAAACAATGAATCAGCTCAGAGATGCTCTTGATCAGGTTGATACTAAGGTTACAATGTGGGGCGAAGCATGGACAGGCGGCGACTCATACCACCCAACAAACACTTGTGACGGTACAAAGTTTAAGTCGGCTGTTCAGTCAAACGCAGGCTCACTTAGCGAGAGAATCGGTATCTTCAATGACTCTGTTCGTGACGCTATCAAGGGCGGCGCTATGAGCATTGCAAACATAGGTTTTGTTCAGGGCTCAAAGGGTGCTGCTAAGGGTATTTCTTACGGCTTGTTCGCTAACTCAAACGCTAACTACAAGTGGAAAGCTAAAGCTCCTTCACAGTCAGTTACATACGCTGACTGCCACGACAACGCTGCTCTTTACGATCAGCTCGTTGCTTCTACAGCTTCAGGCGACTACGGCAACCGTTACGAAGACCTCGTTAAGATGAATAAAATGGCAGGTGCTATTGTAAATACTTCACAGGGTATTTCATTTATGCTTGCAGGTCAGGAAATGGCTCGCACAAAGTACGGCGATACAAACAGCTACAAGTCTTCACCTGAAATCAACAAGATTAACTGGAACAACATTCTGGAGTATCAGGATCTCGTTTCTTACTACAAGGGACTTTACGAAATCAGAAAGAACTTTACACCATTCACAGCAATGGATAAGTCATATTCATCAGCTTACACACTTAACCAGTCAATGGGCAGCGCATTCTCTAATCAGGTTGCCTTCACAGTAAAGAACGACCAGCCTGACGAGTGGCAGACAATGGCTGTTATCCACAACTCAGCTAAAAAAGCAGAAGAAGTTAAGCTCAAGGATGAAAGCTGCACAGAGTGGGTAATTATTGCTAACGATAAGACAGCCGGTTTAAAGAAACTCGGCGAGGTTTCAGGTTCAACATTTACTGTACCTGCTATTTCAACAGTAATTGCTGTTGACAAGGCAAGCTTTGATAAGCTCGCTCTTGATGACGGTATGGGTCAGGTAACTGTAAACTATGTTTACGAAAAGACCGGCGAAAACCTCGTAGATCCTGAAGTAATTCAGGGTACAATCGGTACAGGCTATGCAACAGGTGAAAATACAAGTATTCCTGAAACATATGTATTAAGTAGGGTAGAAGGCCCGGTAGAAGGCATATACTCAGAAACTCCTGCAGTTGTTACATATTACTATGCTGACTATGTTCCGGAGTCATTTAAAAATGCTGACTTAAACAATGACGGTATTGTTGATGTTCGTGATGTAACATTAATGCAGACTATCATTACTAATCCTTCAAGCGTAGATGCCGAAACATTTGCTAAGATAGATGTAAACTACGATACAAGGAAAGATGTAAATGATGTTACAGCTCTTCAGACTTATACTACCGGTAAGCCGGTATCATCGGGCAGTGTTACAGTAAACCATTACTACACAGATGAGAATGGCGAAGTTAAGAAGATTACTCCTTCAACAACAATTTCAGGTAAGGTTGGCGACGAGTATACAACAACAAGCTACCGTACAATCGGTTATACTGTTGATACAACAAAAACACCTGAAAATGTAAACGGTCACATTCCTTATGGTGTAGATATGAGCGTTGATTGCTACTATATAACGTCAAGCATGGATGTTAAACTCCATGTTAAGCACAATGGTTCACTCACTTGGAATCCGTCACTTTGGCTCTGGGGTTCAGATACAAACGGTGTTGATGCTGACAACTACACAACATCAGGTGAATGGCCGGGCGATACACTTACAGAAAAGGATGAAAACGGTTGGTATGTTAAGGACTTCACTTGTACAAAGGCAGGTTCTTACAATATAATTGTTTCTGACAAAGGTACAAATCAGACAATTGACTATAAGGGCTTTATTGACAACGAGCTTTGGATTGTAATCGATGACTCTAATGTAATGGGTGGTACATACCTCACATTCTACACAGAGAATCCGGATAATAACCCAAATGCACCAATCGCAGTTCCGATTGCTTAATCTGAAATAATTTTAGCCGACCTCGTAAGGGGTCGGCTTATGCTTTTGGCATATTTTAAATTAGGAACACGCTTTGTTCTGATTTTTGTCAAACAGTTATGTTTATTTACAAAAAAGTTTTTGGAAAAATTATGGTTTAGCGCATAGCTTTAGCTAAATAATTTTAAAATTTAGGTCAACCCTTTTTAAAGGGTTGCGGGTTTGGGCAGCGCCCATAAAAATCTTCCGATATAACAATTCCTCGGGCGCAAACAGCCACGCTGTTTGCGTGATTGTACTTAGTTTGAAAAAACAGGCGACAGCCTTTTATAAAAGAAATAATTAACTTTTTTCATTATATAGTGAATGTCTTTTCTTTTTGCTTTCGCATTTAAAGGCTAACGCCGTTTTGTTCAAGCCGGCAAAAAGCAAGTTTTTTGGCTATCATTAGATTGTATAAACGGAAAGTATTTGTGGGCGTTGCCCACACCCACGACCTTTGAAAAGGTCGACCAAACTTTTATAATTGCTTTTCAAATTTATTCCGCTAAACCATAATTTATCCCAACTTTTGATAAAGAACCTTTATAATCACTTAGCAAAGTAGTTTGCTAAAAACTAAAGATAATCAATATTTCACTCTTATAATCATAAAAAGCAAATGCACAACGATAAAAACCGTTGTGCATTTTTTAAGATAATGGAAGATTTAATTATTATTAAAATTAAAGATTTGTGTAACCTATAAGGCTTAAATCTACCTCCTTGGCTACATCTCTGCCCTCACGAATTGCCCATACTACAAGCGACTGTCCTCTGTGCATATCGCCGGCTGTAAATACATTCTTTACATTTGTTGCGTGTGAGCCTTCGGCAGTGGCTACATTCGTTCTTGCGTTTACTTCTACACCAAATGCCTTTGTAACATAGCTTTCAGAGCCTAAGAAACCTGCGGCAATGAGTACAAGCTCAACATCAACAGTGTATTCCGAACCCTCGATTTCTTTCATCATAAGTCTGCCTGTCTTTTCGTCCTTTTCAGGCTTTAACTTAACAAGAACAGCACCCTTAAGGTTGCCCTTGTCATCGGATATAAATTCTTTTACCGTTGTCTGATAAACTCGTGGATCGTGACCGAATACTTCAATAGCCTCTTCCTGACCGTAATCTGTCTTGCAAACTCTCGGCCACTGCGGCCATGGGTTGTCGGCAGTACGCTTGTCGGGTAATTTTGGCATCATCTCAAGCTGGAGAACTGATTTAGCGCCGTGACGAATACTTGTTCCGACACAGTCGTTACCTGTATCACCACCGCCGATAACCATAACATTTTTGCCCTTTGCAGAAATGTATGTGCCATCCTTTAAGCCGTTGTCAAGCAATGCCTTAGTAGTCGATTTAAGAAAATCAACAGCAAAGTGAATACCCTTTGCATCTCTGCCTTTAACCTTAATATCTCTTGGATTTGATGCGCCGCAGCAGAGGATTACTCTGTCATATTCGTCAAGCAATTTTTTAGCTTTTACATCTTTGCCTACATTGACGCCTGTTTTAAATTCAACGCCCTCTTCTTTCATAATAGAAATTTTGCGGTCGATAACTTCTTTTTCAAGTTTCATATTCGGAATACCGTACATGAGCAAACCTCCTACACGGTCGGAACGCTCGAATACAGTAACAGAGTGACCTCTCTGATTGAGCTGGTCGGCTGCGGCAAGTCCCGATGGACCTGAGCCAATGATTGCAATTTTTTTACCTGTTCTTACTTTTGGCGGATTTGCTTCGGCAAGTCCCTGCTCGTAAGCGTTTTCTATAATTCCATACTCGTTTGCTCTTACAGTAACGGCGTCACCGTTAGCTCCGCAAGTGCAAGCCTTTTCGCAAAGGGCAGGACAAACACGAGAGGTAAATTCAGGAAAATTGTTTGTGATTTTAAGTCTGTTATATGCCTGTTCCCAACAACCTTTGAAAATAAGGTCATTCCATTCAGGTATAAGATTGTTAAGAGGGCAGCCTGAGAACGCATTGCCAATCTGCATACCTGCCTGACAGAACGGAACACCACATTCCATACATCTTGCGCCCTGCTTTTCCTGATCCTTTTTGCTTAAAGGAGTGTGAAATTCATTGTAATTTTGTATTCTTTCTTTAACTGAAAATGCCTCGGCATCTTCACGATTGTAATCCATAAAACCTGTTGGCTTTCCCATTATTGTGTGCCCTCCTTACTTATTGTTGATAATCTGATAGAATGCCTCGATCTGAGCCTGTTCACTGCTAAGACCTTTTTCTTCCATAGAGGCAATCGCAGACATCATTTCTTTGTAATCATGAGGAACGATTTTCTTAAACTTTGGAAGATACTTGTCAAAGTTGTCAAGAATTTCTTTACCCTTTGCTGAGCCGGTAGCGTCTGTATGTTCTTCAATGAGTGACTTGAGCTCGATGATATCGTACTTTTCCTTAACCTCAGAGAAGAGTACCATTTCCTTGTTGAGCTTGGTGTAAAGATCTCTGTCCTCGTCAAGCACATACGCTACACCGCCCGACATACCTGCCGCAAAGTTTTTGCCTGTTTTACCGATAACTACAACTCTGCCGCCTGTCATATATTCACAGCCGTGGTCGCCTACACCCTCAACAACAGCAACAGCGCCTGAGTTTCTTACGCAGAAACGCTCACCTGCAACACCGTTGATAAATGCCTTACCGCTTGTTGCGCCGTAGAAAGCAACATTACCGATGATGACATTATTTTCAGCCTTAAAGGTTGAACCCTTTGGAGGATATACAATAAGTTTACCGCCTGACAAACCTTTACCAAAGTAGTCGTTGCTGTCGCCGACAAGCTCAAGTGTAAGTCCCTTTGGAATGAAAGCACCAAAACTCTGTCCGCCAGAACCGTTACATATAATTTTAAATGTATCGTCTTCAAGCTTATCGTCAAACGCTTTTGTGATTTCAGAACCGAGAATTGTACCGAATGAACGGTCTGTATTCTTAACATCAACGGTAATTGTTTTGCTCTTACCGTTTGCAAGAGATGACTTAAATTCTTTTAAGAGTACCTTTTCATCGAGAGTTGCGTCAAGCTTAAAGTCATAAAGATTCTTTTTCTTGTATTCAATCTTATTTGAAACAAAGTCGGTATTAAGAATATTTGAAAGGTCAACTTCGGCAGCCTGTCCCTCAATATTGTCTTTTCTCTTAATAAGGTCAATTCTGCCGACAAGCTCATCAATAGTTTTAACACCGAGCTTTGACATATACTCTCTTAACTCCTGCGCAACAAAACGCATAAAGTTCATTACATATTCAGGCTTACCCATAAATCTCTTCCTGAGTTCAGGGTTTTGTGTAGCCACACCGAACGGGCAAGTATCAAGGTTACATACTCTCATCATAGCACAGCCGAGTGTTACGAGTGGGGCAGTGGCAAAACCGTATTCTTCTGCACCGAGAATTGCGGCAATCGCAACATCTCTGCCGTTCATAAGCTTACCGTCTGTTTCAATAACAACCTTGTTTCTAAGGTCATTCATAATAAGTGTCTGATGAGCTTCGGCAAGACCGAGTTCCCATGGAAGACCTGCATTATAGATTGAGCTTCTCGGAGCAGCACCTGTACCGCCGTCATAGCCTGAAATAAGGATAACGCCTGCGCCTGCTTTTGCAACACCTGCGGCAACCGTACCTACGCCACACTCGGAAACGAGCTTTACAGAAATTCTTGCGTCTGTGTTTGCGTTCTTAAGGTCATAAATAAGCTGTGCAAGATCTTCAATTGAATAAATATCGTGGTGAGGAGGAGGGGAGATAAGAGATACACCCGGTGTGGAGTGTCTTGTCTTTGCAATCCAAGGATAAACCTTTTTGCCCGGAAGATGTCCGCCCTCGCCGGGCTTAGCACCCTGTGCCATTTTAATCTGAATTTCATCGGCTGATGTAAGATATTTTGAAGTTACACCAAATCTGCCCGACGCAACCTGCTTGATAGCGGAGCAACGGTTGTCGGCTGTGCCCTTTGTAAGGAGTCTTTCAAGACTTTCGCCGCCCTCGCCTGAGTTTGACTTGCCATGAAGTCTGTTCATCGCAATAGCGAGTGCCTCGTGTGCCTCCTGAGAAATTGAGCCGTAAGACATAGCACCTGTTTTAAATCTGCGAACGATAGAATCAACGCTTTCAACCTCGTCAATCGGAACAGGAGTTTCGGCATAATTAAAGTCAAACAGTCCTCTGATATTTACAGGGTCCATTTCTTCTGAAATCATATGAGAATACTTTTTATAAAGCTCATAGTCGCCTGTTCTTGTTGACTGCTGGAGCATATATATTGTTTGCGGATTGTAGAGGTGTTCCTCTTTGCCACTTCTGAATTTATGACTGCCTCTTGATTCAAGCTCAGGATTTGTGCTGAGTCCGAGAGGGTCAAAAGCAGATGTGTGAAGTCTGTCAACATTCTTTTCAATATCTTTTAATGTGATACCGCCTATTCTGCTGACTGTGCCTGTAAAGTAATTATCAATAACATCTTTGCCGATACCAATTGCCTCGAAAATTTGTGAGCCATGGTATGACTGGATTGTTGAAATACCCATTTTAGATGCAATCTTAACTATGCCATGGAGAATAGCGTCATTGTAGTCATTAACAGCCGCATAGTAATCCTTGTCGAGAAGGTCATCTGCGATAAGCTCGTGGATAGTTTCCTGCGCAAGGTATGGGTTAATAGCACTTGCACCGTAGCCGAGAAGTGTAGCAAAATGATGTACCTCTCGTGGCTCGCCGCTTTCAAGAATTATAGCGCATGATGTTCTTTTCTTGGTAACAACGAGGTGCTGATGAACTGCCGAAACCGCAAGCAATGACGGAATAGCAAGGTGGTTTTCGTCAACGCCTCTGTCCGAGAGGATGATGATGTTTGCACCCTCGCTGAAAGCCTTGTCTGTTTCAATAAAAAGTCTGTTGATAGCCTTTTTAAGGCTTGTGTTTTTATAATAAAGAATCGGAACGGTGGCAACCTTAAAGCCGTTGATGTTCATATTCTTGATTTTGAGAATATCTGTTGAAGTAAGGATAGGATTGTGAATCTTGATTACCTTACAGTTTTCTGGTTTTTCTTCAAGTATGTTGCCGTCCTCACCAATGTAAATTGTAGTTGATGTTACAACTTCCTCACGAATTGCGTCAATAGGTGGGTTTGTAACCTGAGCGAAAAGCTGTTTAAAGTAATTAAACAAAGGCTGTGGTTCTTTTGAAAGTACAGCAAGCGGACTGTCTGTGCCCATTGCCGAAATCGGCTCGCTTGCATTTTTAGCCATAGGGAGGATAGATGTCATAACCTCTTCGTAGGTATAGCCAAACGCTTTTTGAAGTCGCTGTCTTTCATCGTAAGAGTGTTCCTCAACCTTTACATTCGGAATCTTGAGGTCTTTAAGACGAACAAGGTTGCTGTCGAGCCACTCGCCGTACGGCTGTTTAGATGCGTAGTATTCCTTAAGCTCGTCATCATCAATGAGCTTGCCCTGTACTGTATCAACAAGGAGCATTTTGCCCGGACGGAGTCTTTCCTTTGTAACGATTTTTGCAGGGTCAATAGGAAGTGCGCCAACCTCTGAAGAAAGGATAAGGTTGTTGTCATCTGTAATGTAGTATCTTGACGGACGAAGACCGTTTCTGTCAAGTACCGCACCCATAATATCACCGTCAGAGAAAAGAATTGATGCAGGGCCGTCCCATGGTTCCATCATTGTAGCGTAGTACTGGTAAAAATCTTTCTTTTTCTGAGAAATTGTGTGGTTTCTGTCCCAAGGCTCAGGAATTGTAATCATAACGGCAAGAGGAAGCTCCATACCGCTCATTACTAAAAATTCAAGTGTGTTGTCGAGCATAGCCGAGTCTGAACCCTCGGTGTTTACAACAGGAATAACCTTGTCGAGGTCACCCTTGAGGTGCTCTGACTTCATTGTTTCCTCACGAGCAAGCATTTTGTCTGCATTGCCCCTGATTGTATTGATTTCACCGTTGTGAACAATCATTCTGTTTGGATGAGCTCTCTGCCAGCTTGGGTTTGTGTTGGTAGAAAATCTTGAGTGAACCATAGCAATGGCTGACTCATAATCGGGGTCTTGCAGGTCGGTAAAGAATCTTCTTAACTCGCCTACAAGGAACATACCTTTATATACAATAGTTCTGCTTGAGAGCGAAACTACATATGTATCCTCATTACTCTGCTCAAATACTCGTCTTGCAACATAGAGCTTGCGGTCGAAAGGCAATCCTTTTTTAACACCCTTCGGGCGCTTGATAAAGCATTGCATAATATGAGGCATACATTCTACTGCTCGTTTGCCGAGTATATCAGGGTTTGAAGGAACATTTCTCCAACCGAGAATCTCAAGTCCCTCTTTTTCCGCAATAATTTCAAACATTTTTTTAGCCTGATTTCTTGCAAGCTCGTTTTGAGGGAAGAAGAACATACCTACGGCATAATCTCTCTCTGCAAGCAGCTTAATGCCAAGATCTCTTTCGGCTACTTTTTTGAAAAACTTGTGTGAAATCTGGAGCAAAATACCTACACCGTCACCTGTTTTGCCTTCGGCGTCCTTACCTGCTCTGTGTTCAAGGGTTTCTACAATAGTAAGAGCATTTGCAACAGTATCGTGAGATTTGATACCGTTAATGTTTACAACCGCACCGATACCGCAGTTGTCGTGCTCAAACTGTGGAGAATAAAGACCCTTAAAGTCCTGTCTGTTTGAGATTTGTTCCAATTTAATTCACCCTTTCCCGCCCAATTCTTCAACATTCACGGTGTACGGCATACTATATAATATAGTATAGAGCACCAAGCACCGCAAATGGATTGAGCTGACTAAATACATTTTATATTTTTGCTAAAAACATATCAATTATATGTAAAATGTATGTATTGAAATAAAGCTGTCATAAAACAGCGCATTTGCAATAACTTTATTATATAGCCTGTTATTATAGATGTCAATAGAAAATGCAATATTTTTATTTCAAACTTTCATATTTTTTAAAAAAGCAGGAAAAAACCTGATAAAGCACCATATAAATGCAAGTTGCTTGCAAGAAAAATACTTAAACTTGCAAATCCCGAAAATATTTTTTAAAAAATTTTAAAAAAGCTATTGACAAATAATTCAAAAGGGTTTATACTACAACCAATGACAAACAGCAAGGGCGCTGTGAGCCGAAAGGTTCGCAGTGCCTTTTTGTTTTCTAAAAAATAATTTCTTTAAAAAACGGATAGGAGAGATTAAAATGGCAAAAGTTCCCGAACTATTTGGCAGTATGGTGTTTAACGATCAGATGATGCTTGAGCGTCTTCCAAAGGCTACTTATAAAGCACTTAAGAAGACAATCCAGAACGGTGAGCCACTCGATGAAGGCGTAGCAAATGTAGTTGCAAGTGCAATGAAAGACTGGGCTATTGAAAAGGGCTGCACACACTACACACACTGGTTTCAGCCGATGACAGGTATTACAGCAGAAAAGCATGACAGCTTTATCACACCAAACGGTGACGGTCAGGTTATTATGGAATTCTCAGGTAAAGAGCTTGTAAAGGGCGAGCCTGACGCATCTTCTTTCCCAAGCGGCGGTATTCGTGCTACTTTTGAGGCAAGAGGCTACACAACTTGGGACCCGACTTCATATGCTTTTGCTAAGGACGGTACACTTTACATTCCGACAGCATTCTGTTCATATACAGGCGAGGTTCTCGATAAGAAAACTCCACTTCTCCGTTCAATGGAGAGAATCAGCACCGAGGCTTGTAAGGTTCTTAATCTTCTCGGCAAGACTGATGTTACAAGAGTTACAACAACAGTTGGCCCTGAGCAGGAGTACTTCCTTATAGATAAAGATGTTTACGATCAGAGAAAAGACCTTATTTATACAGGCAGAACACTTTTCGGTGCAAAAGCACCAAAGGGACAGGAGCTTGACGACCATTACTTCGGTGCAATCAAGACAAGAGTTGCAGCTTTCATGGCTGACCTTGACAATGAGCTTTGGAAACTTGGTATTCTTGCTAAGACAAAGCACAACGAGGTTGCTCCTTCTCAGCACGAGCTTGCTCCTATTTTTACAACTACAAATATTGCAACCGACCACAACGAGCTTACAATGGAAGTTATGAAGAAGATTGCTGAAAAGCACGGTCTTGTTTGCCTCCTCCACGAAAAACCTTTTGCAGGCGTAAACGGTTCCGGTAAGCACAACAACTGGTCAATTTCTACAAATACAGGCGAAAACCTCCTCGATCCGGGCAAAACTCCTGAAACAAATATTCAGTTCCAGCTTTTCCTCGCAGCTATCGTAAAGGCTGTTCACGAGTATCAGGATCTTTTAAGAATTTCTGTTGCATCGGCAGGCAACGATCACCGTCTTGGCGCTAACGAAGCACCGCCTGCAATCATTTCAATGTATCTTGGCGATGACCTCGGCGCATTGGTTGAATCTATCATCAACGGTACAGAGTATGTAAGCAAGGGCAAAGTTAAGATGTCAACAGGTGTTGATGTTCTTCCAGACTTCAAGAAAGATACATCAGATCGTAACAGAACATCACCTTTTGCTTTCACAGGCAATAAGTTTGAGTTCAGAGCACTCGGTTCGGCACTCAACATTGCTTGTCCGAACATTATGCTCAACACAATGGTTGCTGAGGAGCTTTCTGAGTTCTACGATGAGCTTAAGGATGCATCAGACCTTGATGCAGCTGTTAAGGCTCTCATTAAAAAGACATTTACAGAACATCAGGCTATTATCTTCAACGGCAACAACTACGCTCCTGAGTGGGTTGAAGAGGCAGAGAAGAGAGGTCTTCTTAACCTCAAGTCACTTCCTGATGCAGTTGAGCATTACATTGATCAGAAGAACCTTGACCTCTTTACAAAGAATAAGATTTACTCAGTAGATGAAATTCACGCAAGATATGAAATTGAGCTTGAAAACTATGCTAAGATTATCAACATTGAGGCACTTACAATGATTGATATGGCTAAAAAGGATATGATTCCTGCCGTAACATCATATGTAAGAGAGCTTACAGATACAGCACTTGCCAAGAAAGCACTTTCAGACGCAATCCCAACATCAGTTGAGGAAGACCTCATTACAAGTCTTTCAAACAAACTTGTTTGCTTCAGCAAAAAGACAGCAGAGCTTGAGAACGCTGTTATCGGCGCAAGCGAATATGAGGGCGATGTTCTTGCTTATGCTAAGTATTACAGAGAGAGCGTATTCTCGGTAATGACTGAACTTCGTGCAATCGGTGACGCAATGGAAACAGAAACAGCCGCTGATTACTGGCCATATCCTTCATACGGCGAAATGCTTTACGGTGTATGATTGATTGACTGATTTTTAAATTTTAAATTTGGTGACACAATGGCGTGTAACGAACAGTAGTAAACTGTTCGGTGCACGCCGTTTTTGTTATTTAAAAAAAGGAGAGATCTATATGGCAGACTTAATCTATGGTAGCTCGGGCGTATGGTTTATGATAGGCGCCTTGCTTGTATTCTTTATGCAATGTGGATTTGCAATGGTAGAAACAGGCTTTACACGAGCAAAAAACGCAGGTAATATCATTATGAAAAACCTGATGGACTTCTGTATCGGTACAGTTGTTTTCAGCTTACTTGGTTTTGGACTTATGATGTCCGAAAACTATGTAGCAGGTTTCATTGGTATTCCAAGTCTTACAATGTTTACGGATTGGACAAACTTTGATTGGAACACATTTGTATTCCAGCTTGTATTCTGTGCCACTGCCGCTACTATCGTATCAGGCTCAATGGCAGAGCGTACAAAGTTCTCTGCATACTGTGTTTACAGCGCAGTAATTTCACTCGTTGTTTATCCTATCGAGTCAGGCTGGGTTTGGAACAGTCAGGGTTGGCTTGCTCAGCTCGGTTGTGTTGACTTTGCAGGTTCTATTGTAATTCATATGGTTGGCGGTATCTCGGCACTTGTCGGCGCAATCATTCTTGGCCCTCGTATCGGTAAGTACGGCAAAAACGGCAAGGTAAACGCTATCCCAGGTCATAGCATCACACTTGGTGCTTTGGGTGTATTTATCCTTTGGTTTGCTTGGTACGGATTTAACGGTGCAGCTGCCGAAGACGGCGCAAGACTCGGTCAGATTCTTCTTACTACAACAATCGCACCTGCTGTTGCAACAGTAACTTGTATGATCTTTACATGGATTAAGAACGGCAAGCCTGATGTTTCAATGTGTCTTAACGCATCTCTTGCAGGTCTTGTAGCAGTTACAGCAGGCTGTGCAGATGTAGACGCTATCGGTTCTGCAATCATTGGTATTGTATCAGGTATCCTCGTAGTAGTAGCAGTAGAATTTGTAGACATTAAGCTCAAGATAGATGACCCTGTCGGTGCATTTGCAGTACATGGCGTAAACGGTATGTGGGGCGGTCTTGCAGTAGGTCTTTTCGCAACAGGCAACGGTCAGGACGGTATCACAGGTCTTTTCTATGGCGGCGGTTTCGCTCAGCTTGGCAAGCAGGCTCTCGGTATCCTTTGCGTAGCATCTTGGACAGTTGTTTGTATGATCATCGTATTTACAGTAATCAAAAAGACAATCGGTCTTCGTGTAACTAAGGAAGAAGAAATGAAAGGTCTTGACATTTGCGAGCACGGTCTTGTAAGTGCGTATGCAGACTTTATGCCAATCGGTGTTGGTACAGCTTCACTTGACGAAACATTTGATGTTGAGGACAATGTTCCTGTTACAAAGGCAGTGCCTGTTCAGCTTGCAGGCAAGTATGATATGGCTACCGACGGCACAAAGATTACTAAGATTGATATTCTCCTCAAGCAGTCAAAGCTCGAGGCACTCAAGGAAGAAATGGATAAACTCGGCATTACAGGTATGACAGTATCTCAGGTACTCGGCTGCGGCGCTCAGAAGGGCAAGACGGCAATACAGATTCTGGAAGAAAATATGACAGGCGTACAGGTACTGGATCTGAGCGGCTGTAGTCTGGATGCGGTACTGTATTATGTGAATCAGGATATTCCGGTACTGGCGATCCTGGAGGATGGCGAGGCGGTGCTGGTGACCGGATTTAATGAATTCAACGTTGTCATCATGGAGCCGTCCACCGGAAAGTTGTACAAAAAGGGAATGAACGATGCTACAACATGGTTCGCGGAGAACGGCAATCATTTTATTTCCTATATGAAAATAGATAATTAAATACAAGTGGACAGCAAAAGGCGCCCGGAACCTGTGAAAGGATCCGGACGCCTTTTTGGCGGGATGACCGCTTATTTCTGTACGTCAAAAATGTATTTGCGGTATTTCTGTAACACGGTGCGTAACAGCATGCCGAGCACTCCGCAGGAAATGATCTCACCGATACCCACAGTCAGCATGAAATAAGGAATGCCACCCTCTAAATGATACACATAAGCCAGCACGAAAGGAACGATGATGGTGTTGGCGATGATGGGAGGCAGGGGAGCCAGCCATTTGTTCTTATCACGCAGCAGATATGTGCCGAAGGCACCGATCAGGGTTGCGAGACTGCCGAAGATAATGTCGAGCAGCATACAGCCGGTCATTGTATTGCTGATGATACATCCCAGGAAAAGTCCCGGTATGGCAGCAGGGG
>ENA-UEOJ01000854-UEOJ01000854.1-human-gut-metagenome-genome-assembly--contig:-NODE-854-length-23556-cov-3.571234_pt1 | contig 23556 bp, 17 predicted proteins | sample MGYA00242885_ERZ507886 | MGnify/ENA primary metagenome ERZ507886 (study PRJEB26167, sample SAMN06115505) | human gut metagenome | host: Homo sapiens | place: China:Anhui | collected 2015-08-07 | study... | reverse complement strand
TGTGAGAATTTTTCTCATATTTCTCATATCTTCTTCATTTTTTTCATCGGCGGAAGGAACATGGCATGACATGCGGCGAAACGAACAGGAGACTGCGGGAAGAAACGGGAAAAGTCTTTACGGAGAAGGTGCTGGGGGAAGAACGGCTTCTGCCCTGGCAATGGTTGCAACTGCTTCTGGAATCTCTGAGCTGTACGCTTGATCTGCCCATGCTGGCCATAGATCTTGATGGCGTGTGCGTGTGCGGAACACGGGCATTCCAGGGGGCAAGAGGTTTTCAGACGCCGAACAGTTCAACTCTGGCATACGCTCTGCAGACAGGGAACAAGCTTACCCAGATCAAGGGCGACATGAATCAGTGCCGTAAATGTCCGAGCCGCGAGATATGCCGGGATCAGGCCAATTTTACGGGGCCTGTTTCCGTAGGCGGGCAATCCCGCTTCGTCGTCCAGCTGGTGGCTCAGACCCCTCTTCAGCATCAGGCTCTGCTGCTGAAGGCGGAACAGGCTTTTTCCATAATTCAGGCTTCGGCGCAGCTGGCATTCAGAACGGAAGTATCCGTGCCGGATTGCAGCGGCAGGAACTGCCATACGGAGATAGAAGAAATTGTGGGAGAAAGCCCGGCCATACGGATGCTGAAGTCCCATATACTCAAGGCTGCGCAAAGCGAGTCCACAGTGCTGATTCAGGGGGAGTCCGGCACGGGCAAGGAGCTTGTGGCCAATGCCGTTCATGCCCACAGCAGACGTTCTGGAAAGCCCTTTGTCGCTCTGAACTGCGCGGCCATTCCCGAAGCGCTGATGGAAAGCGAAATTTTCGGATATGATGCCGGAGCCTTTTCAGGAGCCAACCCGCGCGGCAAGAAGGGCCTGATGGAAACAGCCCACGGCGGAACGCTGTTTCTTGATGAAATAGCCGATATGCCGGTTTCCCTTCAGGCCAAGCTGCTGCGCGCGCTTCAGGAGCGCAGTTTTCTCCGTGTTGGCGGGAAGACTCCCTGCCGGGTGGATGTGCGCATCATCGCCGCGGCAAACAGGAGCCTGCGCGAGCTGGTGGAAGCAGGCAGATTTCGCGAGGATCTTTATTTCCGGCTCAATGTTTTTCCCCTGCGTGTGCCTCCGTTGCGTGAGAGGACGGGAGACGTGCGTCTTCTCACGGGATTCTTTCTCAATCAGTTTTCTGTGAGTACCGGGCGCATTCTGCATATTACCAGTGAACTTCTGAACTGGTTCGAGAACTACAGATGGCCGGGCAATATCAGGGAACTTAAAAACTTTATCGAATACGGCGTAAACTTCTGTGAGAACGGAGTGCTTGATCTTGAACTGATGCGTCACCGTTTTGAAACTGCGCAACCGGGAAGCGGAGGCCCTGCCCGCGGTTTCCGGTCGGAACATGTGTTTCCCCCGGACAGCCTGCATGCCAGGCTGGCGGAAAAGGGCAGGGGCATGGAAGCAAAGCGCCTTCTTGCCGCGGAAATGGGAATAAGCCTTGCGACCCTGTACCGTCGCCTGCATGAGGAGAAAAGAAAGCTGGGAATCCTTTGATCCCGCTTCCGCAGTCAGACAGCGCGGTACTTGCTACTGCCTTGACACCCGGGTTGACGAGCTGCTCAAGAGGCGCATTGCCTGCGCAGGCAGAGCGGCAACGTTCGTTGCCGCAAAGGCAGCATGTATCCACGGCCGGCTCGCTTGCGCCTTCGTGCGGCTGCGCCGCCCAAAGGCTCCGCTCCGCGTGACATTTGACCGCTCCTCGCCCCCCTCCATGCCGCCTTGGCCGCCGGAGGCACGCGTTAATCAGCGTTTCCTTTACATCAGGATACCTTCCGGCATGGATACCCGAAAGAGCTTGACGAAGATAAGCCAGAGGCAGGGAACGGCGCATACCGTATAGAGCAGTGAACCGCGCAGTCTGCGCAGTACGGGAATTTCCGGATTCTGCCAGAGGTCGAGCACAAAGCTGGCCGCCATGAAGAAGAGAGCGGTCGAGGCATAGAATCCCAGCAGATTCATGCAGAAGAGATACCCAAGCAGCAGCGCAACGGATACGGCGGCCTTTTTCAGGTTGAGTCCCGCAAACGGGGCGGGTATGCCGGCATAAAGCGTACCGAAGAAGATGCAGCGCACAACATTGATCGCCATGCATCCGCCGATGACCAGCAATACGATCTGCGGGAACAGACGGCTGGTTTCCGGGTAGTCCCGAGCCATGCCGTAGAACCATGCCGCCGCCGCGATGACGGCAAGACTCACGGCCAAATCCCAGCCCCGGTAGCCGCGCCAGGAGCCTTTTTCCTTGCATTCCCCGGTCTTTTTGCTGCATGCCCGGGAAGCTCTGTAGAACTGCCAGGCCTGCCAGGCAAGATACAGCGCGACAAGAAGCAGCATGCCCATGGCGATTTTGCGGGTGGCGAGGTAGGGGCCTATGCCGCCCATGGCTCCGGCTATGGTCAGGCCTTCCAGCAGCGAGACTTCCATGGTGCTGCCGAGAAATGCTCCCAGCACAATGGCCCCCATGTTGAAGCCCAGGCGTATGGCAAAGAAGGCGCAAATGCCGAGGACGAGGAAGAAGGCGATATCAAAATCCTGCCCGCGCGAGACAAAGGCGCCGAGGCAGCAGATCGTGATGACCACGGGAAAGAGACGGGATGCGGAAACCTTGAGAATACTCGCCAGAGATCCGATGGTAACGGCTCCGAGAAAGAGCTGTACAAAAGAGCAGAGAAAGACTGCGGCTATCAGCAGATAGACGAGATCCGCCTCCTTGACCAGAAAGTTCGGGCCGGGCGTCATGCCGTGCAGAAAGATGGCCCCCATGTAGATGGCGGCAGCCGGGGAACCCGGTATGCCCAGGGAAAGCACGGGAATGAGCGAACCGCCCACCAGGGCGTTGTTGGCGGCTTCCGGAGCCACTATGCCTTCCTTTGCGCCTTTTCCGAATTCTTCCGGATGGCTGGAATACTTGCGGGCGGAAGTATAGGCGGCCATGCTGGCCACAGCGGCTCCCACACCGGGCACAATGCCGATGAGTACGCCGAAAAGACCGGAGCGGGCGACAATGCCGAGCATTTTTGGATAGATGGCAGCAACGCATTTGCGGAACATGGAGAAGTTGGCGCTGATGGTACAGTCTCCGAATTCCACCTTTTCCTGCCGGATGTGTGCGCTGAGAGCCAGGTTGATCATCTGCGGCACTGCGAACATCCCGAGCATGCCGCCGATGAGCGGAAGCCCGCCGATAAGAATGGGCACGTCGAAGTCAAAGCGGGAAACGCCGTTGATGCTGTCCGCGCCGAACAGGGTGAAAAACAGGCCCAGCCCGGCGGAAGCGATGCCCTTGAGCATGTTGCCGCGCGCAATGGAGCCGACCAGCAGCAGGCCAATGGCAGCGAGAATGAAGATTTCCCCGGCGCCGAACTTGAGCACGAATTTTCCGAGGATGGGCATGCACAGCAGCATCATGAAGCCGCCGAAGCAGCCGCCGCTGAACGAGGCGACGTTGGAGAGCAGCAGAGCTTCCCGCGCATGTCCTCTCTGAGCCAGGGGATACCCGTCAAAGGCTGTGATTACGGCGGCGGTGGTGCCGGGAGTGTTGATGAGAATGGATGAAATGGAGCCGCCGTATTCCGCGCCCAGATAAATGCCGGTAAGGGCGATGAAGGCAGTGGAAGGGTCGATGCTGTAGGTGAGAGGAAGCACGAGTACCAGCCCTGTGGCCGCGCCGAAGCCGGGAAGGGCGCCGATGACGATGCCTATGGTGACGGAAATGAACATGGTCAGAATGTTCACTGGTTCCAGACAGCTGAGCAGAGCCTGCCCGATCAGTTCCAGCATGGTGTCCTCCGTGAGAAATCTGGAAGTAAACGTATCGGGGATGTTAAAAGCAAGATGTATGCCAAGAGTCGTGAATTCACACCGCCGGAGGCGCGAGCGTAGCGAGCTATGGAGCGACGACACCCCGCCGCATGGTCATGCGGCATGGAGGGGGGCGAGGAGCGGTCAAATGTCACGCGGAGCGGAGCCGAGTGAAGCGCAGCTTCACGAAGGCGCAAGCGAGCCGGCCGTGGATACATGTTGCCTTTCGCCCGTGTGGAAACACGGGCTGCCTTTGCGGCAATGAATATTGCCGCCTGTGCCGGAGTAAAACGATACGCCCCGCGCAACGCTATCAACACGGTTCTATCACAGCACCTTTTACAATAATGCGTTCATGGCATGATTATTGCTTTAAGACGTTTAATTTTAGGGAAAACATCGTGCAAAACTCCGGTCGCGTTTTTCCGATCGGGTTCAACACAGCAAACAGGAGGTTCCACCATGAAACGTCTGCTCAGCGCCGCCATGCTTTTTCTGGCGGCCGTCATGGCGTACGCCGCCCCGGCTCCGGCCCGTGCGGCGGATTATCCTTCAAAGACCATAACGATGATTTGCCCCTTTGGAGCGGGGTCGGGGGCGGATATCATCATTCGTCCCCTGATCCCCTATATGAAGGAAGCCCTGGGCACGGAAGTCGTGATGGACTACAAGGCCGGCGCGGCGGGGATTGTGGGCGCGAACTTCTTCATGACTACACGTCCCGACGGGTATACGCTGCTTACCTACAACCAGCCTCATATCCTGCTGCAGGAACGCTTCATGAAAACGGCCTATGATACGGACGCGTTCGTTCCGCTGCTGGCCGTCACCTTCCGGCCTGACCATATTCTGGTTAACAAAAACGGCAGATTCAAGAGTGTGGATGATATCATTGCCTATGCCAGGGCCAACCCGGGCAAACTTACCGTGGGCACCGTAGGCGTGTATTCCGGCAACCATCTCACCTATGCTCTGCTGGAGCGCGAGTGGGGCAAACTGGGCATCAGGATGACCCGCGTTCCCTTTGAATCCGGCGGCAAGATGATTTCCGCCCTGATCGGAGAACAGGTGGACATGGCGCTTTCCGGCATCACCTGGACCGCCAACTATGAAGATGTCATTTCTCTTGCTTCCTGTACGGAAGAGCAGGAGGTCGAAGGTATTCCCACGTTGAAGTCCATGGGCTACGATGTCTATGGTTCCTATACGTCCAATTATATCTTCGCACACAGGAAGGCTCCCAAAGAAGTAATCGATTTTCTGCGCGAGCGGCTTGCCACTTTGAAGGGAAATGAAGCCCTGAAAGCGGATCTTGTGAAATCCGGCGTGGAGCCAACCATATTCACCGCGGAGGAAGCGGAAGCCCTGAATGCCCAGTTTATCAGGAACATAGACAGCGTTTCCGATCTGCTGCAAAAGAAGAACTGATCGTATCCGTGATATCAGCCGTGCAAGTGGAGAAGGGCCCGGAAAAGCCGGGCCTTTCCGGTTAACGGCTTTAGCCCGTTGAAGGAGCGCAGCTTCCGAAACAGGCAAGCGTCAGCATGGCGGGTGATGACAAATGAAAGCTCAGATCTCAGCTCATACGAAATTGTGTTACAAGCATCATATAGTTTTAATTCTTGCCATGGCATAACTATGAATGAGTATAGGAGAAATACTGCATAATTTATACAAATATATATGAGTGGAATTTCTGGAAATACACTTGATGCAAGACCATGTATAATCGTTGCATGTATTACGCAGTAATTCGATATATCAAGATTTATATGTAGTTAATATATAATTAAATTGAATAACTCATACAATTTTAAAACTGAACTGGATTGCAAGGTATAAGCAGCACATTTGATTCAAAAAGAATATCAGCTATTATGGCATATTGATGGTAGTAGCTGGCTGCGGTGCGTAATCAGAACGTTTTTTGAGCGTCATAAAGGCCTCCGTCTCTTTCTGGTGGAAGAGACAGGAGGCCTTATGATTTTTGAAGCTTTTCAGCCCATCAGTGAGGGCAGAAGCAGGGAGAGCTGCGGAAAGGCCACAATAATGGCTATACAGGCGAAGAGACTGAGAACGAAGGGCAGAGCGGCCTTGTACATGACGTCAAGCGGCACGTCAGCCACTCCCTTGAGTACAAAAAGGTTTATGCCGAAGGGCGGAGTTATGCCTGCCATGTTTTTCACCAGAGTCATGACGACTCCGAACCACACAAGATCCCATCCGAAGTTTTTGGCCAGCGGCAGGAAAATTGGAATGCAGATGAGCACCAGCGGCAGGGAGGGGATGAAGCAGCCCAGAAAGCACAGAGAAAAAATGATGACCCACAAGATGACCATGGGCGGCATGTCGAGCCCGGCCACACTGTTGGCAAACACCATGGGAATGCGGCTCATGGTCATGAAAAAGCCGAAGAGATCTCCGGCCAGAATAAGTGCGAAGCACATGGAAATAAAACGTGCCGAGGAGTCAAGGGCGGTGAGAAAGTTTTTCAGAGTCAGGCGGCGCAATGCCAGGGCAAGAAGCAGACAGGTGGCGCAGCCGATGCCTCCGCCTTCGGTTGCGGTGAACACGCCTGCGTAAATGCCGCCGATGACCACGCAGAAAATCAGAATGATGGGCAGAGCCGTGCGCAGTGAGGCATGGCGTTCCTCGGCGCTGGCGCGCGGCGCGGGCGGGGCAAGCTGAGGATCAAGCCGCGTGCGCACGGCGATGACCGCGATGAAGCAGAACATGCAGATAAAACCGGGAATGACCCCGGCAATGAACAAATTGCCAATGGACTGTTCTGCCAGCACGCCATAGATGATCATGGTGGTACTTGGCGGAATGAGTGCGCCAATGGTGCCGGAGCAGGCCAGCGTGCCCACGGAGAGACTGTCCTTGTAGCCGCTGCGGCGCATTTCCGGCAGGGCGATGGCCGACATGGCTATACTGCCCGCCAGGGTGTCGCCCACCACGGCGCCAAAAGCGGTGCAGGCGCAAACGCTGCCTGTAGCGAGACCGCCGCGCCAGTGCCCCATCCAGGTGCGGGCCGCGCGGTAAAGATCTTCGCCAAAGCGGCTGTAGAAACAAATGTAACCCATGAGCAGGAAGAACATCAGCGGCGACCATGAGTAGCCTGAAACAGAGTTGAAACAGGTACGCCCCATGAGGTCAAAGGCGGCATTCAGGCCCCGTATGTTGGCGATGAACAGAAAGCCGATGGAGAGGAGAACGTAGGCCACAGGCATGCCGGTCAAAAACAGCGCCATCATGAGGACAAGGCCGGTGCAGCCCAGAGCGATGGTGCTCATGCCGGGCAGCTTGTGCGTGCCGAACCAGATGGCGAGCAGAGTTGTGAGCAGCGCGAAGAGAAGGGTGGCCGCCAGCGTGGCTCCTCCCTGCTTTTCAAGGATGGCCAGCATGCGCTCAAGCAGTTGGCGCAGCACGGCAAGATCCAGCAGGGCAAGGCCGAAGGCCCCGAACAGTACAAAGGGAGTGTAGGGTATATGCCAGACCGGCGTGAGGCTTGTCATTGCCAGGGCGTAACGGGCCATGGTGAAAACGCCGAAGGCGAGAATGGAGAATGACCATGTCCATGTAATGCAGGCCATACGGTCCTGGGCGGCAGGAGAACACTTGGCCACAATGACATCCATGGAAATATGTGCGTTGTTGAGTTGAGCCCAGGCAAGGCCGGAGAAGAAAATCACGGACATGCCAAGTCCGGTGAGTTCCATGGAGCCTGCAATAGGCTGGCCGAGAAAGTAGCGCAGGAACACATCCAGAAATGTGAGCATTACCAGGACGACCAGCAGAAACGAACCCGCGCGGCTTATCCCCTTGATGGGGGCGGCAGTCTTTTCAAGCATGGTGATGGTCGTCCTCAGCAGGTTTTGCAGGGGCGGGGCGGAAGATGTCTGGGGGTGCATCACGTGACTCCTCAAAGCAAAAAGGAGAAAAAAGGCGCGGCATGAATGTTGGCATGCCGCGCCCGTGAATCAGTTCTTTACATACTGAAGAAAATCGGCTGTGGGCCAGGGTTGGGCGTACATTTTTTCCAGCTCCCGGAATTTCTTCAACATGGCTTCCCCGGGTAGTTCTTTGGAATTGAGAAAGTCGACCCAGTTGTCGGAGGCTTTTTCCGCCAGACGATCCAGTTCGGCGTAGTCGGACTCGGAAAGCACATAGGCTTTGCCGCCCATTTCATTCTGCCATTTGCGGAAGCAGTCAATCTGGGTTTCGCTCCAGTACTTTTGGAAAATTTCGGCGGCGGCCCTGGTGGAAACATCGTCCAACACCGCGCGCAGATCGTCGGGCAGGGCATCGTAAACATCCTGGTTCATCACGCAGTAGAACACGATGGTTCCGGTGCTCACAAAGGTGACGTGCTTGATTACGTCGCCAAGCCTGCGGGAAACCAGAACTTCAAAGTCCACGCACGCTCCATCCACCACGCCTTTTTCCAGGCTCATGTACATGTCGGGAACACTCATGCCCACTACGGTGGCTCCGAAATCGCTCAGCCGTTCCAGGCGCGTGCCTCCGCCCGAGACACCTATTTTCAGGCCTTTAAGATCAGCCAAGCTTTTTACGGGTTTGTCCTTGGTACCGATCATGGCTCCTACGGTCTGGGCGGAAAGAAAGAGCAGCTTGACGCCCTTGGTGTCCACCGTTGCGGCTTCGGGAAAAGCTTCGTGCATGCCCTGAAGAATGGGCAGGGGATTGCCTATATGGTGACTTGGCAGAGCCTGGTTCATCAGTTGTTCATGGAAGGGAAAGCGACCAATGCCCACATTGAAGTTCGATTCGCCGATGTCCGCCACGCCAACGCGTACGGAATCCATGATGTCCGCCATTTTGCTCAGGGATTCGGCAAAGTAGGGTTCAATGGTGATTCTGCCGCTGCTGCGGGCTTCCAGTTCCTTGATCCATGGCTCAAGCCCCTTGACCCAGCGGTTGTGAACAGGAGGAATGATCAGGGCAAAGGACAGGTTGACCTCCTCAGCAGCCGCAGCAGATGATACGGGAGCTGAAGGGATGAGGCACAAGGCTGCGAGCAGGGCTGCCAGAAATTTCATGTCCACTCCTTTTGTTGGCCGGGCTTGTCCGGAGTTGTGAGGAAAGGGCTTCTTTCCCGGATTTCCATAAACTTGCAAAGAATATGCCAGCATAAGAGGGGTTGCTGTCTGACCGCATCGCCACGGCTGAGGACATCGTTTTACCCCATACGGCAGGAGGCGGGTAAGGACAGCCTCATGTATCCTGCAGGGGGAGGAAAACGAGGAGGATGATAAAATTGATAAATTTCTCACAAAAATTTCTCATTATTTGAATCAGGAGGAACACAATGCGATCCGTTCGATATGTCCGGGCTGTTTGCCATCATAAAATAGAGGCAGATCCTTTTTGATGAGCTGCATGCCTGAATACTGAAGGAAAGCTTCCGGTAAAAAATGGCACAGCCTTTGCAAAGGAGAATACGCCGCAAGGGAAGGCCGGGACGGACTGGTTGACGCCATGTCCAGACAGAAGGCCGGACAGGGTCGTGGCCGATACGATAAGACCGCAGCCCGCGCATTTGTCTTTGCTGAGGGAGGACTCGTCCGAGAAGCGGCCTGTTCGTTACATGTTACTTTATAAAAATACAGGAGATCGCATGCCGCCAATCATAGATCCGGAAAAGTGCAAGGGCTGCGGCACCTGCGCGCAGATTTGCCCGGTGCAGGTGTTCCGTTTCCATCGTGCCGAGGAAAAGACGCCGCGTCCCGTCTTCGGCGAGGAGTGCTGGCACTGCAACTGCTGCGTGGAGGATTGCCCCGCCGGAGCCATTCGCCTTCGTGTGCCCGTGCCGTACATGATGGTTCATGTGGATGCGGATACGCTCAAACCAGCAAGGAGCCGTCATGATGGAAATTAAAAACGTGTACGAGGCTGATGTTCTGGTGGTGGGCGGCGGCGTGGCAGGACTTATGGCCGCCATTGCCGCGGCGGAAAAGGGCGCGCGTGTTCTGGTGGCCGAAAAGGCCGATTCCCGGCGCAGCGGTTCCGGCGCGGCGGGCAATGATCATTTCCGCTGCTATATTCCCGAATGCCACGGTCCGGATGTGGAGCGCATCGTTTACGAAGTGCTGCACTTTTCGCAGGTGGGGCAATGCCATGATCCTCACCTGACGCGCGTTTTTCTGCGCCGCAGCGAAGAGATCGTGCGCAAGTGGGAAAGCTGGGGCATTCCCATGCGTCCGACCGGGCAGTGGGAATTTACCGGGCATGCCTATCCCGGCAGGGTACGTTCCGGCCTGAAGTATGACGGCAAGAAACAGAAGGCCGTCATGACGAGCGAGGCAAAAAAGCGCGGCGTGACCATTCTCAATCACATGCCTGTCATCGAGCTTTTGAAGAAAGACGGCCGTATGGCAGGGGCCGTGGCTCTGGATGTTTCTGCGGAAGAGCCGTCTCTTTGCGTCATTGCTGCGCCAAGCGTCATCCTGGGTACGGGTTGCACCACACGCCTGTACAACAATATGGCCACCCCGGGCTGGATGTTCAACCTGGCCTACTGCCCGAGCAACGCGGGCGGGGGAATTGCGCAGGCATGGCGCATCGGCGCGAAGCTGGTCAACCTTGAAATGACCAGCCGCCACGCCGGGCCGAAGTATTTTCAGCGTTGCGGCAAGGGCACCTGGATCGGCGTGCTGCGCTACCCTGACGGAGAACCTCTCGGTCCCTTTGTGGACAAGCCGGATCGCGCCTGCGGCGACATCACGTCCGATGTGTGGAATTCATCCTTTACCGATGTCATGAAGAATGGGCGCGGCCCCGCCTATATGGATTGTTCCGGTCTGACGCCGGAAGATTACGACTACATGATGTGGGGCATGGACAGTGAAGGGCTCAAGGGCATGCTGAATTATATGGATGAGGCCGGCATTGACCCCCGCAGACATGCTGTCGAATTCATGCAGTACGAGCCGTTTCTTATCGGCAAGGGGCTGGAGATTGACGAGCATGGGCGTTGCAGCGTGCCCGGTCTGTATGCTGCCGGCGACATGGTGGGCAACTTCCGCGCCGACATCGGCGGGGCCGCCGTGTTCGGCTGGATCGCGGGCGAATATGCCGGCAGCCATATCGGAGAAAACGCCGCCTTCAGTGACGAGGTCGTATGCGCTCTGCCCCATGTGGCCGAAGTCCGGGTTCTGTGTGAAAGAATCATGAACCGCGTGGGCGGTTGCCCGTGGAAGGAAGGCAATCTTGCCGTCCAGCAGATCATGACCGATTATGCGCCGTCCGGGCCGCACACCGCCCGTTCGGCCAATCTGCTCAACGCCGGGCTTAAATACCTTGGCGATTTGCGGCAGACCCTGCTTTCCTCCATGAGCGCCACTTGTTCGCACACCCTGATGCGCGCGCTGGAAACGCTGGATCTTGTCGATGTAGGCGAAGCCCTCATGCACGCCGCGCTGGAGCGCAGGGAAACGCGCCCGCCGCATAACCGGGCCGACTTCACTTTTACCAACCCCATGCTGGGCGAGCTGTTCCTGACCGTACGCAAGGAAGAAGGCAACATTGTGAAGGAATGGCGTAAAAAGGACAACTCAAGGTAATACGGCCGATCTTCGGAATATGCTCTTTCCCTGCTGAGACGGTGTGATGCCGTTCTGCGGGGTCTGGAGGCCTTTGCCCTGAACAGGGGCTTCTTCCCGCGATCTTCCTGATCGGAGAAAGAGCGGCTCATGAGACAATCTTTGATGTTTCAGTCCACAGTCGTTCCATCCGCCGGCTGACTCCGCAGCCGACGGATAGGGGGCGTGCGGATTACCCCTCCCTGAAGGGGGAGGTTTCAAGCCATAAAGGAATTTTGATGAATCAGGAAATATTCGATATTCTGCGTTCGGAAATAAAGCCCGCGCTCGGCTGTACCGGCCCCATCGGCATCTGCTACTGTGCGGCGCAGGCCTATGACGCCATTGGCGGAGAAATCCGGTGTATTGACGCGGAAATTGACTGGGGGCTGTGCAGCAAGATCGACGATGTGGCGTTTCCCGGCACGGAAATGCTTGGTGTGGAAATGGCCATAGCTCTCGGCGCGTTGGGCGGCGACCCCCGCGCGGGACTGGAAGTGCTGCATGCCGTCACGCCGGAAGCGGAAAGGAAGGCCCGTGAGGCCGCCGGGCTGGTACGGCTTCATCCCCAGTGGGACAGAGCGGATCTCGGCATGTATGTTAAAATCACCATAGAAACGGATCGCGGCGTGGGCGTGGCTGAAATTCAGCATCGCAGCGATGGTCTGACCCTGAAGATGCGCAACGGAGAAGTTCTGGAACAGCATGATCCGGATCCTTCCGCGCAAAGCCGCAACGATCCGATTCTGAAATACAGGATCAGGGATTTTTACCGCTTCGCCACGGAAGCGCCCGTCGAAAAACTGGATTTTCTGCTGGATGCCGCGCATTACAATACCCGGCTTGCCCGAGCCGCCCTGGACGGACGATTGGGCGCGGGCATAGGCGCGACCCTGCATGACAACGCCGGAGAGAGCGGGCTTATCAGGGCAAAAGCCTATGCCGCCGCCGGATGCGAGGCCCGCATGTCCGGCGTGCGGCATCCTGCCATGAGCTGCGCCAACAAGGGCAATGTGGGCATCGCGGCATCCATGCCCCTGGTGAGCCTTGCGCGGGATATGCAGCTTTCGGACGAATGCCTCCAGCGCGCTCTGGCACTCAGCTATCTCGTGGCCATTGCGGTGATCCGGCGCATCGGCAAGTGTCCTTCCATGTGCTCCTGCGAGGTGGCCGCGTCGCTTGGGGTGGCGGCGGGCAATGTGCTGCTGCACGGCGGAACGGAGGAACAGGTGGAAGTCGCCATACAGAACACCATTCCCAGCATTTTCGGCGTGGTGTGCGACGGAGCCAAGCTGGCCTGCGCCCTGCGCATTTCATCCGGTACGGGGATTGCCCTGGAAACCTCCTCTCTGGCTCTCCGGGGTGTGCGTATTGCCAACAATCAGGGCGTGCTGGCGGAAAACGCGGACGCGTCCATAGAACTGCTGGGACACACGGCGCTGTTCTCCATGGTGGACAGCGATCGCAGTCTGAGCCGCCAGCTTTTTGAGAAGCGCCGTCCCTTCCCTCTCATGACCTTTGCTGCCCGGCAGATGCAGTAGCATGTTCATTTCCGGCAACGCCGACGGAGTCGGAAAGGAAAACAAATGAAAACGGATATTGTCATTATCGGCTGCGGAAGTACGGGAGAAGCGGCTGCGGCATGGTTTTCCCTGCGGGGAAAACGTGTTGCGCTGTGTGATGCGGAACGTTTCATTCCGCAGATGGAAACCATGCGCGGCCGCGGCGGAATACTGCTGCGCGGAAACGCGGGGATTACCGGACGGGCCATGCCGGCTCTTCTGACAGCGGATTTTGCGGAAGCCCTTGCCTCATCCTCCCGTGTGCTTGTATGTGTACCGGCTTTGCGTCATGAGGAAATAGCCCGTCTCTGCCGTCCTTGCCTGAAGGCTGAACACTGCGTGCTTGTCGTCCCCGGAAACATGGGTTCACTGGTGTTTCGCTCCGTGTTTGCCGAAGATGAGAGCTGTGCGGCAAACAGGGCCTGCATTGCGGAAATGTCCGATAACCTGTGGGCCTGCCGCACTACAGGCCCGGCGGAAGTTCTGGTGGCTCTTCCCATGAAGGACAAGCGGATTGCGGCGTTTCCCGCAGGGGATACGCCGCGCGTTCTGGAAGCGTTCAAGGATATGCTGCCTCTGGCAGCCGGCGGCAATGTGCTGGAAACGGCGCTTAATTCGCCCAATGTTGTCACGCATGTGGCCGGCTGTGTGCCCAATGCGGCAGGAATTGACAGGAGCGGGGGAAAGTTCGCCTTTTTTCGTGACGGATTGTCAGCCTCGGTCATCAAGTGTTCGGCAGCGGTGGAGGCCGAGCGCGACGCGGTGCTGGAAAGGTTGGGACTGGCCCGTTATATGCAGGTTACTGCCTTGAGCGAGAAGCTCATGCAGGGAACGCCGCCGGGCTTTGAGGCGTTTGTGGAGCTGGACGGCCCAGGAAATCTCAGGCATCGTTATGTGGAAGAAGACGCCATGTGCGGCATGTCTCTGCTGGTGTCGCTTGCGGAGGCCTGCGGTGTGGATGTTCCTGTATCCTGCTGTGTCTGGCCGGGGTTTTTAATGGCACGGATTATGCGGAGTCCGGACGCAATCTGAAAAATCTCGGACTGGCCGGGCTTGCGCCGCAGGAAATACTGGTCCGTCTCTGCTGAACAGAGCTGCAGACCAGACCCTGTGTTCTGGCTGCAGCTCTCAGGCTTCCCCCGGAGTAGCCGCAAGTGATTGCGGCCGCTCCGGAGAGGATGCATCGCGGTGGCCGTTGCCGTCAGCGCGAAGCGCTTTACGGATAAGGAGAGCGGAGATAAGCCCCTTCTTGCTCGATTTCGTGGAGCATTTCGATAGCGAAAGACTCTAAAGATTCAGAAAACGCGCGGCATTTTCCCCCATGATCAGGGGCTTGACCTCATCGCGCAGACCACATCCCATATAGGCGTCCCTGGCCTCCCTGAGCGGCAGGATGGGGTAGGCGGAGGCGAAAATCACCCGTTCGCGCAGCAGGTAGTTGGCGGCCATGACGTAATCCGCCATGCCGGGGGAACGAACCATGTAGATATCCGGTACAAGATAGACATTGCGGCGGTTCAGGGCGATCTGGCAGACCTGCGTGACATGGGGCCATCCGCCGTGTACCAGGGCAATATTCAGGCCGGGAAAGGCTGCGGCCACATCGTCAATGAGTTCGGGCGCGTAATAGCGCAGGGAACGGGTCATGATGCCGCCGAAGGTAAAGGCGATGGGCACGCCGTGTTCCTGACAATAGGCGTAAAGGGGAAAGGCCCAGGCGGAGTTGACGAACCACGGCGTCATATCCTGCCCGGGCTCCATGACGATGCCCCGGCAGGGGCCGTTCACGACAAACTTTTCTGTTTCCTCAACGGCGCGGCGGATATCCGTCACGTCGATTCCGGCCAGTCCGATCAGCTTGTCAGGATAGGCCGCAAGCAGGGCGGCAAGATCCTCATTGCGTCCTCCGGCGGCCCTGCGCAGGGGGACAACCATCCTGTCCACGCCCGCCTCTTCGGCTTCCCGCATGAGCAGATCCAGGGAAAACTGCTTTGCCGAGGGCGACATGGGGGTGTCTGTGCGGGTCATGGTATCCTGTTCCACCATGTCCGCACGGGTAAAGAGAGGACTGGACGCATACGCCGCAAAAGGCGCTCTGACGCGGAAATCAATGATCATCACAAAACTCCGGAACTGATATTGGACATTCTGCCATTGAAAGTATCTGCGGGCCAGGACCCTGTGTGCCGGTCCGCAGGTTTCACGCCGAAGCCGGAGATGTACGCCGCAAGTGAATTGCGGCGACACCGGATGGAGGGGCGCTGCGCCGCCCCCTGCGGATAAGGAGAGCAGAGATGGGTCTCGCTCCGCTCGATTCCGGGAGCATTTTCGGTTTGAAAATGCTCCCGGAGGTGAATCATATGCCCACAAGGGCCATGACCAGCGGCAGGCCGAGAACCAGCATGCAGACAATGCCGCCGATGCAGCCCAGAATGCCGGCCTGGAAGGCCCGTTTCATGCCGATCCATTCGCCGTTGGCAAAGGAAAGCGCGCCCACGGTGGATGCCGCCGGGGTAGCGAAGGCCGCGCCCGCCGCAAGGAACATCAGAATGGAGAAACCCACGGGGTTGATGCCCGCGCTCTGGCTGAGATTCCAGATCAGGGGGACGGCAATGAGGACTATGGTCACGTTGTGTGTAAACTGTGTCATGACATTCACGAAAATCATGAACACTGCGAGGAACAGAATGATATTGCCTCCGCTGGCGAAAGAATGCAGCAGTTCGGTCAGCATCCAGCTCAGTCCCGCGCCGTCGCTGCTCATGGCGGCGGAAACCGGAATGGAGGCGGCCAGCATCCAGATGACGTTCCAGTTGATGCCGCTGGAACAGGCATGGAAGTCGAAGGCAGGCTTGCCGTCTACCCGGATGAAGGAAAGCACGCCAAGAATGAGTGTGATGGCCACAGTCATGGAAAACTTGCTGAAGAACGCGGCAGCGGGTGACCCGGAGGGCAGGATGTTCGGCAGGAACATGAGAATGAGAAAGACGGCAAGGGCTGTTGCGGCGATGCGCTGAGCCCGGCCCATTTCAATGCCGTTTCTGATGCCCGCGAGATATTCCCGTGTGAGATGGGCCAGTGTTGAGACGTCCGGACGGAAGATGAAGCGCACGATCAGGGTATAGACGATCAGGGTGGCGATGCAGACGGGCAGCGCAACAGCGATGACGGTAATGTTTTCGATAACGGCGGTGCCGCCGGAAACTTCGGCCAGTGTGCCGATACCCATGAGGTTTTGTCCTGCCCACGGCTTGCAGGCAAAGGAGAGTACACCCGCAATGCACACACCCGCCAGCAGCCAGGCGGGGTATGCATCGCCTCGTTTCAGTCCGATGTCATCAAAGATGGAATACAGAATGCCGGAGATCAGAAAGACTGTGGGTACGCCGTCCACCAGAAAGCTGATCAGCAGGGTGCCTACCAGCACGCTGGCCGTGAAAATCCACGGATGTCCGGCGAAAATATTCCGGCTCAGAAACCATTTCGCCATGACGGCGTTGATGCCGCTCTTGTCGCAGTAGGTGGTGAAGGCCAGCACAAAAATGGTGAACAGCACCGCCGGATGGCTGAAGGCCGAGGCGATAATGGCCGCCGGTTCGGCATACCCGGTGAAGCCAAGCGCCACAAGGCAGATCATGCTGGGCCAGGCGAAGCCGATGAACGACCAGCCGTAGAGCAAACCGAGAAAGACGCCGAGGATGTTCATCCCCATTTCAGTGATGCCCGGAGGCGGCAGAAAACCTGTGCCGAGGGTCAGGGCGAAAAAGACGATAACGTGAAGATACGCCCTGACCGTTGAAAATGAGCTTTGCATGGCGGCCTCCGGTAGATGGTTCAGTCTCTCAGGCGCGGGAGACTTTGACATATGATATAATGAAAAATATCACGATATTTTTTTTTGTATAATTCTCTTTTGTTATAGCGTTGTTCCAAGTTTTCTTTATAACCGGAGCAGGGAGCGTCCCCATACGCTCCTTGAACACCGGCGTCTTTCTTTTTACGCTTTTCATGGGCGGCATTGCCGCAAAGACAGCATGTATCCACGACCGGCTCGCTTGAGCCTTCGTGCGGCTTTGCCGCCCGGAGGCTCCGCTTCGCGGGACATTGCTTCCGCCAAGGCTCGCTGCGCTCGCGCCTCCGGCGGTCAAGGGAAATTCCACTAAAGAGCTGACAACGGACAGGAGGAAGTCTGATGCGCCTGGAACAGCTTCAGTATTTCGTGCAGATTGTGGAGTGTCACTCTTTCAACAAGGCGTCGCAAAAACTTCACATCACGCAGCCTGCGTTGACCAATGCCGTCAAGGCGCTGGAAGAGGAACTGGGCGTGCTGCTTCTTGTCCGGGGCAAGCAGGGAGTTGTGCCTACGTCGCGGGGCGTACGGGTTTATGAAGACTGCCGCGAGCTGCTGACGGAGCTGAACGCGAAAATAGCGGCGTGGAAGGCTTCCGGAACGGAAAAGGAGGAAGGAGGAACCGTGCCGCTGGTAGCCATTCCCTCGGCCTGCAATTATCTGGTGGAAGGCCTGCTGCCCCGTATCCGGGAAGAGATGAGGAATATCGACATCGTCCTGCACGAAGCGACATTCTACGAGTTTTATGATTTTCTGCGCGGCGGGCACGCTCATGTCGGAGTGACGGCCTTCATCGATGAGGAGCGGGAAAGGGAACTGGCGCGCTACAGAGGCATGGGCTTTGCTGGAGACGCATTGCTTGAGGATGAATACCGCGTGTTTCTCAGTTCCGAACATCCTCTTGCGGCCAAGGACGAACTGACTTCGGAGGACTGCGGCAGACTGGAGTTCGCTACCTATTCCAACCAGTACAACAGGCCCGATTCCATATTCAGTTCGGCCGCGCGGCAGATGCGGGTGACGGGATGTCATTATCTGAACAGCCGGGAGAGCATCATGCAGGTCATTGCGCAGAACCGTGCCGCCGGACTTTTTCTGCACAGGATGACCCGGAACAACTGGTATGTCCGTAACGGTCTGATTTGCGCAAAAGCGGTGCACGGCCTTCGGCTGCTGCCTTCACGGCATTACCTGATGTACCTTGAAGACGGCCTGAACATACCTGAACGGCGGGTGGCGGACTTTATCCGGGAGCATTATGGAAACGCTGAGTAAGGAAAGCGGCGTTTTCCGGATTCCGGGCAGGACGGAAAACCGAACCGTGCGCCGGAGAATCCGGCGCACGATATGATCACATGAGTCCAGGCAGAAAAAGAGAGAGCTCTGGCAGGAAGGTGACGAGCAGAATCATGATCAGCATGGCGGCAAGGAAGGGAGCGGAGGAAAGGGCGATACGTTCCGGCCGCTCGTCGGCAATGGCGGCCGCAACAAAGAGATTCTGGCCGATGGGAGGAGTAACGAATCCCACTGCCAGATTGCAGACCACGCGGGTATGGTGATCATGCCTATGACGGCAACAGTTCAGAACAAAGCAACATACCGCCAGCATGGGGAATGAGGCCTTCCGGCGCGTGACGCTGTTTCCGGTATTCCTGCAAGGGAGCGAAATATAATGTTTCGCCCCCTTGCGTTGGGCGGCTACAGGCGCGCGGCGGCATCCCAGCCGGATTCTATGGCGGTGCGTATGGTTCCCACGCTTTCGCAGTCTCCGACTCTGATGACGTCGAAGGCGGTATCGCGGAAGCTGTCGCGGTCGGACGAGGGCCGCGTGCCCGCGCAGATGATCACGCTGTCTGCCTCGATGAGACTCTCACGGCCTTCCTTGTCCCGCACTTTAACGCCGTTGGGCGTGATTTCCGTGCATGTGCGTTCCGTCAAGGCGTGGATGCCGCGTTTTTCGATTTCTTCCAGAATGCTCATGCGCTCGCTGATCTGGGCGGTGGAGGCCAGCCAGCCGCTCATTTCGATGACGGTCACATCATGTCCCTTCATGGACAGATGAATGCCTGTTTCGCAGCCTACCGAACCGCCTCCCACGATGACGATTTTTCTGCCGAGGCGATCCTCTCTGCCGAATACATCCCAGGCAAGCGTGACGTTTGCCCCGTCCGCTCCGGGGATGGGAGGAACATTCTGCACGCCGCCCGTTGCAACGATAACGGCATCGAAATCCGCCTCGGAAACAAGCCGGGGAGAGGCTTTCGTATTCAGCAGAATGGTTACGCCGCGCTTGCGGAGCTGGGTGATGAAATATTCCCTCAGCTCACGAATATGATGCTTGAAGCTGATGTGATCGGAAAAATCAAGCTGCCCCCCCAGGTGATCGCGCTTTTCAAAAAGCGTGACGTCATGTCCTCTTTCAGAGGCAGTCAGAGCGGCCTGAAGACCGGCTATTCCTCCTCCGACCACAGCCACGCGGCGGGGCTTCGTCGGCCGGAGGGTTTTCTGCTTCCAGATGCCCTGGCGATAAAAGGGATTGACGGAACAATGGCTGTCATAGGTAGCGTCGTCGGTGATCATGACTTCCGTGGTCAGCGCGCCGCGACGTCCCCCGTCCAGACAGTAGTCGCAGCGGATACAGGGGCGTATGTCCTCTTCACGTCCTTCACGGGTTTTCTGCACAAAATCCGGGTCTGCCACATTCTGGCGGCCGATGACCACGTAATCCGCCTTTCCTTCAGCTATCAGCCTTTCGGCAAGCGCGGCGCTGCTGATGGCGCCCACTACGCCCACAGGAACCTTGACTCCCGCCTTTTTTGCTGCATGGCTTGACTCCGCATTATGGGCATCAGGCACGAAACAGGTAGGATGCATCTTGGGGCGGCAGGTGGCGTCGAGGCGTGTGCCGCAGGACATATGCAGCATATCGATGAGATCTTCAAAGATGAGGGCCTGCCGGGCGGCGTCATCCGGGGTTATGCCGCCCTCCATCTTGTCTGAGCCGTTCATGCGCAGGGAAATGATCAGATCATCCCCGATGGCGGCGCGGATGCGTTCGAGTACCTGCCGTGGAAAACGGCAGCGGTTTTCCACGGAGCCGCCGTATTTGTCCTTGCGCCTGTTGCTGATCGGAGAGAGGAAGTTGTTCATCAGCCAGCCGTGCCCGTAGTGGAGAAGAATTCCGTCAAAACCCGAACGTCTGGCCAGCCGTGCCGCGTCCACATACAGCCGGGTGACGTGTTCCATGTCTTCCTCGTTCATTTCCTTCACTTCATGCCCGTTGTAAGTGAAGGCGCTTGCGCTCATGAGCGTGTAGTTGGGGCGGGGTACCATGCAACAGCCGGCATGGTAGATTTCGCAGAAGGTTTTTGTCCCGTAAGTATGCACCGCACGCTGAAGATTGTGCATGATGACGAATCCGTTGACATCTTCGCTGAGCGTCATGGCTCCGCGATGTCCGCCGTTCAGCGGCACTTCCACCGGAATGGTCACGGATGCGGTTCCTCCCCGCGCCCAGGTAGTGTAGAACTCAATGCCGTCCGCGTTGAGAACTCCGGCATGATCCACCAGATGCCCCTGCGGAGCGATGGGAGCCATGAGAATACGGTGCTTGAGCTCGAGCTTTTTGCTGCGCCCCACAGTCAGCGGCTCAAAAACATGGGGATATTTTTCCTTGTACAAAGGTTTCATGGCAATCTCCTTTAATATTTTGCCATTGAAAATATCTGTCATCCAGAACCCGATGTTCTGGCGTGCAGGCTCAGCGTCTCAGTCGGAGTCCCGCTCCGCTCAACTCCGGGGGTATTTTCAAGGCGAAGGCGTTCCCGTTGTCTGTGCAGGCGCTGAATGGGCGGAAGAAAGGGGAACCGGTTCGCTACGGCCGCATGGCCTCCGCAAGGGGAGTCAGGCTGTCGAGTTCCTTCAGTTTGCGGAACATTTCCCAGATTCTTTCGGCCTTGCGGCTGTCCAGTGACAGGCCGAAGGAAAGATTGGTAGTGAACTTTTGTTTTTTTTCCTCAAGCGTCAGCGCGTCTCCCATATGTTCGTTGCCGCGGGGGATACGAACGAAGGCGCTGTATTCGTTGCCGTCTCCTGTTCGGGCTTCGGCGCGGGTGCTCAGGAATATGCCGTCGGGCCGTTCCTCCGCATGCAGGCTGATGCGGCCGCTCAGCTCCCGGACTGCAGGATCGGAAATGGCCTCGTCCGTGAAGCAGTCCGGTGTGCAGCGTCCGCGCAGAAGTGTTCCTGCCAGGGCATACTGCAGAGAGTAGGCTGCGTCGGCGTGAGGTTCGGTTCTGAGAGCGAAGGGCCGGGCGACAATATGCCCTGCCGCCCAGGGAGATACAAACAGGCTGATATGTTCGATGCTTTCCGGAGAGAGCCCCTGCCGGAGCAGTTCAAGACCGCATTCTACGGCTCCGTGCGCTGCGCGGCAGCAGGGGTAGGGTTTGAAGGTGACGGAGGAGAAGTAGCTTTTGCCGAGTTCCCGGAAAAGGGGAGCCGGGTCGAACGCTGCTCCGAGCGCATGTACAAGGCCGGCCAGCTCGTCTTCCATATTTTCGACTCCGAGCAGCCCTCTGGAGGCCAGAAGAGCGGCGCTTGTTCCGGCGTGAGCCGCTATTCCCTGCCCCAGACTGTAATGGATACCCTGGCGCACGCCGTTCAGTTGATGCAGAACCAGACCGAACGCTGAGCGCAGGCGTTTTTCATCCAGCTTGAGCAGTTTTCCCGCAACGGCGGCGGAGCAGAGGGCATTGACCGTGCCCCGGCAGTCCAGAGGGAGGGAAAAGTCCAGAGCGGCTGTCAGTCTGGCTGCGAGATCCTCGCCAAGGGCAAGCGCTGCGAGAACGTCCCTGCCGGATGAGCCGCTTTTTTCCGCCACGGCCAGAGCAACGGGCACCAGCGTCTCGGCCGAGTGCAGCGGCTTGAATTCCGCTCCCGGCGCGTCGCAGTCCACCACCCCGAACTCGAAGGCCCTTGCGCTTACCGCGCACGCAAAGGCGGCCTGCGCTGCGGGGACTTTTTTTCCGCGTCCCCACAGGGTGCTTTCTTCCTTTCCTCCATTTTCGATAACGAAGTCTCCCGTTTCTCCGGCCGCCCGATCCTTCCAGCCGCCGACGATGCAGGCGGCGATATCCGCGGTGATCAGCGCCGTCCGTTCCGCCGCGTCATCCGGAATGGCGCTGAAGGATGTTTCCGAAAGATGGGCGAGTATGTCGTCCAGACTGCAGTTATGTTCAAGCTGTCCTGTACGCATGAAGAATCCTTTTCGGTCTGCTCAGATGCCCACGACAAGGAGAACGAGCGGAAGGCTGATGGCTATGATGCAGAAAAGGCCGATGATGTTGCCGACGATGCCCGCCTCGAAGGCGCGTCGCATGCCGATCCATTCCCCGTTGGCAAACGACAGGGCGCCGATGGTGGAGGCTGCCGGAGTGGCAAAGGATACGCCTGCCGCGAGGAAGACAAGGAGGCTGAAGGCTTCGGCGTCGAGCCCCGTACTCTGGCAGAGGTTCCAGATAATCGGCACGGCCACCAGGATGATGGTGACGTTGTGAGCGAACTGAGTGGCAACATTTACGCAGATCAGGAAAAAGATCATGACCAGGATGAAGTTGCCGCCGGAAAAGAGGCTGCCCAGCATGTTGTTGATCAGGGGAGCAAGCCCTGCGTCGGGGCTGCTCATGGCGGAGGAAACGGGCATGGAGCAGGCGAGCATCCATACGACGTTCCAGTTGATGCCGTGGGCACACGCCTGGTAGTCGAACACAGGCCTGCCGTCGAGCCGTACAACGGACAGCAGGCCGAGTATGAGGACAATCGCCACGGTCATGGTGAACTGTCCGAGGAATTCAGCCGCTCCGGAACCGGCGGGCAGCAGGTTGGGCAGCAGCATCAGCGCCAGAAATACGGTCAGGGCCAGAGCGGCAATGCCTTCTTTCCGGCCCAGGCGCAGACCGGAACGCAGTTTTGCCAGATATTCGGGAGACAGATTGGCAAGTTTGCCGACATCGGGGCGGAAAATGAAACGGATGGCAAGTACATACAGCAGAACACTGGCGACGCATGCGGGAGCGGCAACGAGAATGAGCGTCACATTGTCTATGACTGCCGTTCCTCCGGATATTTTTGCCAGGGCGATGATGCCGGGAAGGTTCTGTCCCGCCCAGGGTTTGCAGACAAAGGATATGCACGCGATAATGCAGACGCCCGCCAGCAGATAGGCGGGATATTTTTCTCCTCGCTCCATTCCGATATCGTCAAAGATGGTGTAGAGAATGCCGGAAAGCAGGAAGACCACCGGTACGGGATCGATAAGAAAGCTGATGACGAGAGAGCCGAACAGTACGCTGGCGGTAAAGAGCCAGGGGCGTCCCGCGAATACGCTTCTGCTGAGAAACCATTTCGCCAGCACGGCGTTGAGTCCGCTTTCATTGCAGTATGCGGTGAATACCAGGACGAAAATGGTAAACAGCACGGCGGCGTTGCTGAACGCCTCGGCAATGACGGCCGTGGGCGTGGCATATCCGGTGAAGCCGAGCGCCACCAGACAGATCATGCTCGGCCAGGAAAAGCTGATGAACGTCCAGCCATAGAGCATGCCGACAAATACGCCCAGAATTTTCATGCCTTTTTCCGTCAGGCCGCAGGGCGGAAGAAGGCCGAAGCAGAACGTAAGCGCCAGA